>Ga0209051_1000054_pt1 | contig 280804 bp, 252 predicted proteins | sample AraplaCvi_mMS_r2_2_FD_184286 | JGI IMG/M metagenome (GOLD analysis project Ga0209051, IMG submission 184286) | Arabidopsis root microbial communities from North Carolina, USA - plate scrape MF_Cvi_mMS_r2 (SPAdes) (version 2) | ecosystem: Host-associated > Plants > Roots > Endosphere | place...
CGATGCCAATCTGCTCGCCGTCAGCGCCAATTAACCGAACCTCGCGTGCCGAGATATTCTCGTTGATCGGGGCTTTCGGTGCAGCTCGTTTATCTTGTCTCATTTCACGCTTAATAATAATTACTCCAAATCTGGGCGACCACGCCGGGAAACCGCTTGCGCGAGAAACTCAGCGAATTCGGCGACGGGCATCGAGCCCAGGTCAGCACCTTCACGAGTACGCACAGCGACAGTCTGCATCTCGACCTCCCGATCTCCAATAACCAAGAGAAAGGGAACCTTGAGCAAAGTATGCTCGCGGATTTTAAAGCCGATCTTTTCATTTCTCAAGTCGGACTTGGCACGAAATCCGCTTTGGTTGAGAGTTTTTTCGACCTCGGCGGCAAAATCTGCCTGTTTATCAGTGATATTCATGATCACTGCCTGGGTCGGCGCCAACCACGCGGGGAACGCGCCCTCGTAGTGTTCGATCAGAATCCCGACGAAGCGCTCGAACGAACCGAGGATCGCGCGGTGAAGCATGACCGGGTGCTTGCGGCTGTTGTCTTCGGACACGTATTCGGCGCCCAGACGGATCGGCAGGTTAAAATCGAGCTGCAGGGTACCACACTGCCACACGCGACCAAGGCAATCTTTCAGCGAGAACTCGATCTTGGGGCCGTAGAAAGCCCCCTCACCCGGTTGCAGGTCATACGCAAGGCCCGCGCTATCGAGGGCGGCGGCCAGGGCCGCTTCGGCGCGATCCCACAATTCGTCGGAGCCAACGCGTTTTTCCGGACGAGTGGACAGCTTCATCTCGACTTCGGTGAAGCCGAAGTCCCGGTAGACGTCCATGGTCAGCTTGATGAAGGCGGCGGATTCGGCCTGCATCTGCTCTTCAGTACAGAAGATGTGCGCATCGTCCTGGGTGAACGCACGCACGCGCATGATGCCGTGCAGCGCACCGGACGGCTCGTTACGGTGGCAGGCACCGAACTCGGCCAGGCGCATCGGCAGCTCGCGGTAGCTCTTCAAGCCCTGGTTGAACACCTGCACGTGGCATGGGCAGTTCATCGGCTTGATGGCGTAGTCGCGGTTTTCCGACTGGGTGGTGAACATGTTGTCGGCGTAGTTGGCCCAGTGCCCGGATTTCTCCCACAGGCTACGGTCAACCACTTGCGGCGTCTTGATCTCCAGGTAGCCGTTTTCACGCTGGACCTGGCGCATGTACTGCTCGAGCACCTGGTACATCGTCCAGCCGTTCGGGTGCCAGAACACCATGCCCGGGGACTCTTCCTGGGTATGGAACAGGCCCAGGCGCTTGCCGATCTTGCGGTGATCGCGCTTCTCGGCTTCTTCAATGCGCTGGATGTAAGCCGCCAGTTGCTTCTTGTCCGCCCAGGCGGTGCCATAGACGCGCTGCAACTGTTCGTTCTTCGCATCGCCACGCCAGTAGGCGCCGGACAGCTTGGTCAGCTTGAAGGATTTCAGGAAGCGCGTGTTCGGCACGTGCGGACCACGGCACATGTCGACGTATTCTTCGTGGTAGTACAGGCCCATGGCCTGTTCGTCCGGCATGTCTTCCACCAGACGCAGCTTGTAATCCTCGCCACGGGCCTTGAACACTTCGATGACTTCGGCGCGCGGGGTGACTTTCTTGATGACGTCGTAATCTTTCTCGATCAGCTGCTGCATGCGCTGTTCGATGGCGGCCATGTCGTCCGGCGTGAAAGGCCGCTCGAAGGCGATGTCGTAATAGAAGCCTTCATCGATGACTGGCCCGATGACCATCTTCGCGCTCGGGTACAGCTGCTTGACCGCATGGCCGACCAGGTGCGCACAAGAGTGGCGAATGATCTCCAGCCCCTCTTCATCCTTTGGCGTGATGATTTGCAGCGTGGCGTCGCTGTCGATGACGTCACTGGCGTCGACCAGCTTGCCGTTGACCTTGCCGGCCAGGGTGGCCTTGGCCAGGCCCGCGCCGATGGATGCGGCGACCTCGGCTACGGAAACCGGGTGGTCGAATGAACGTTGACTGCCGTCGGGAAGAGTAATAGTTGGCATGGCGCCTCCTCTCCTAGTGGTGACCCCTACCAAAGGTCACGTGGGTTGGGATGAGCCAGTACAAGATCCAGTCCAGGCCATTCAATGACGAACGCCTGCCTTACAGCGGCAGGAGCCTTGCGGCCAACCGGGAAAACCGAACCAGAGTGACTGGGATTCAAATCAGGGTTATTTCGAACATTTGCCACTGGGACGAGTCGTCCACAGCCTGGAAATAGCCGAGCCCGACATGCTAGCACAGATGAACGGTCATCGCCGTGCAGGAATTGAAACAGGCGTAAATCCGGGTTTTTATGCCAGAGTGCTGAACTGAACCGAGCGCAACGCCTCAGATATCAAGACATCGACCCGAAAGGAGCATCTTCGCATGCGTCTCAATACGTTGTTTGCAGTAGTCGCCCCCCTTGCCCTGCTGCTTCCACTGACCGCCCATGCCGACTGGCCCAAAGGCGAGCGCGAGAAATACATGGCCCAATGCACCGAGGCCGCAACACCCCAGATCGGCGCGGCTGCAGCCAAGGCTCATTGCGCCTGTGGCGCCGACGCGATCAAGTCCTACCCGGCCTCGGACATCCAGGCCTTGATGGATAACAAGGCCGCACCGGAACTGCAGCAAAAAGCCCTGGGGCAGATCGCAAAATGCAAGGCCGATAACAAGGCGAAAAAATGAGGAAGCAGCCTTCCTGAACAGGCCCGGCAGGGTTGAAAAACCCTGATTCAAGGCTTTTTCGAACGATTTATTCAGGTTTTACAGCTTTTTTTATCGTCTTTACTTTCGGCTGAAAGCCTTTAAAACCGGGCCTTTCAGCGGGCATAGGCAGTAAAGTAAACACGACTGATTGGCAAACAGCGCGTCCGGGGGGCTCCCAAATCGAACATTTCGACTATGATACCCGGGTGTGCCCAGTTGGCCTGAGCAGCACAGTACACTGAAAATATATGTTTCTTGGAGATACACCATGTCTAATCGCCAAACCGGCACCGTTAAATGGTTCAACGATGAAAAAGGCTTCGGCTTCATCACTCCTCAAGGTGGCGGTGACGACCTGTTCGTACACTTCAAAGCTATCGAAAGCGACGGTTTCAAAAGCCTGAAAGAAGGCCAGACCGTTTCCTTCGTGGCTGAGAAAGGCCAAAAGGGTATGCAAGCTGCACAGGTTCGCCCAGAGTAATTTCTCGGCGCACTAAAAAAACCCCGTCCATGTGACGGGGTTTTTTATGGGCGATTGAAAGCCGCCAATCAGCCGCAGTTCACCCGGTTGACCACCAGGTTGGCGTCGGTATTGAGGTTCAGGCGATCGGAGCGGTACTCAAGCGTGACCATGTCGTTGGGCTTGAGAATACGCGCGTTCTGCGCGCCGGCGCGGGCACGGGCTTGCTCCAGCAATTGCGGCGAGGCCTGCTTGCCAATGGCGAACTCGGCAGCCTTTGCTTCGCAGCGGCTGTGACCGGTCTCGGCCGCCACGGGATCGGGGGTCGACTCAGAGGTGCTGCTGCAACCACTCAAAACCACGGCGGCCAGCAAAGTACTCAATGACGCGAGCTTCCAAGGCATGAAGCCTCCTTTTTTCAATAAATAAACAGAGAGCGTGCGACAGCCCAAACGGTACTTGGTTTCAAGACCATGGCCATCAGCCTCCCCTCATCCGGAAAACCGGCAGTTTGCCTGACCCCAGTCGCCCTGGTCAGACATGAATCGTGACTGAATATGAACAACGTTCAGTAAACGTCAATGTAATCGAAGGGTGGGTTTGGCCAGTTGTCTTTCAGTGCGTTATAGATCTGCATAACCCAGACCTCGTCGCTGGCAGCGACCCGTCCGACATAGCCGGAACCTTTGGCCCACGTCTCAAGCCGAAACAGCAAGCCATCGATGTCGACGCCCCCCACAACGCCCGAAGACAGATAAGCGATCCCCCCCTTGGTCACGCGCAATTGGGTGTGCTCGTCATCACTGGCAGAAGCCAGCAACTGACGAACCGACTCAAGGGTCAACCCGTCAGGCGCGTTCAAATCGATCTGCACGGCAGGGCTCCTTCAGAAGTCAAAAAACAAGTGTCGCACAGCCCTCACCCGATGCCTAAGTCGCAGTGCCAAACCTGCTGCAAAAATGGTTAACTCAGCCTACAGACCTCCCAACTCGCGAGCCCCACCATGAGCACCGTCAGCATCGAAGTCACCATCAATGCCAAATGGTCAGAGGGACACAGCTCCTACAGCCCCAGTACCGCTGAAGAGCTGGCAATTATTGGTATCGACCTGTTGGTCAAGGAGCTGGGAACGGCGGCCGCGCAGAAATTCATCCAGCAGGCGTTCGAGCGATACCCGAACATCACCGAAACGGTTGAGTGAAGCTCGGGCACCCGCAGGCCATGGTCTGCGGGCCCGCCGCGAGACAGGTTACTTGAGGCGCGCCAGGCGCTCGGTCAGCAGATCGAAGAAGCCCTGGGCATCACCGTTCTCCACCCAGAAGGCATTCTTGGGCGCCTTCAAGCCGTCGTACCAGTCGACGATGGTCTGCCCGAAAGTCGGGCCTTCACGACTGTCCACCACGAGGTTGACCGAACGGCCGGTAAACAATTGCGGCTTGAGCAGGTAGGCAATCACCGTCGCGTCGTGCACCGGCCCACCGGTCATGCCGTAGTGCTCCATGTCGCCCTTGACGTACTCGTTAAGAATATCGCCCACCAGTTTGCTGGCGTTGTTGTTCACTGCGGCGATCTGCTTCAGGCGCGCTTCGCTGGTGAGAATCTTGTGGGTCACGTCCAACGGCAGATAGGTCAGCTTCAGGCCGCTTTTTGCGACGATCTCGGCCGCCTGTGGGTCGGCGAACAGATTGAATTCAGCCACCGGCGTGATATTGCCGCCGTTGAAGTGCGCGCCGCCCATGATCACCACTTCCTTGATGCCCTGGACAATGTCCGGCTCCTGGACCAGCGCCAAGGCCAGGTTGGTCTGCGGGCCGAGCATGGCAATGGTGATGCTGTGGGGCTTGGCGGCCTTGAGCGTGTCGATCAGGTAGTTGACGGCATTGCCCTCGGCCAGGCCTTTCTTCGGCTCGTGGACGGTGACACCCGACAGGCCTTCCTTGCCATGGATGTTTTCCGCGTAGATCGGCGTGCGCATCAGCGGTTTCGGCGCCCCGGCATACACCGGCACGTCTTCGCGCCCCGCCCACTCTCGCGCCAGGCGAGCATTGCGGGAGGTCTTGTCCAGGCGAACATTGCCGGCGACGGTGGTCAGCGCGCGGATATGGAGCTCTTCAGGGGACGCCAGGGCGAACAGCAGCGCTACCACGTCATCGGCCCCCGGGTCGGTGTCGATGATCAGGTCGACCTTTTCCGCCGCCTGGGCGCTTGTAGCGGTGATCAATGACAAAAGCAGCAGACTCCGGAACAGTTGATGTATTTTCTGAGCATAGCGGTGCATGGCGCACTCCTTGTGCAGGGTTGACAGGTTAGAACGTGACTCCAGCGATCAGCACGATGTTGCAGTATGGGGAACACTCGCCTGTGCGAATGATCGCCCGAGCTTGTCGGCTGATGACCTTGAACTGTTCATGACTGACCAGTTCCCGCTCGCCCAACGCGCCTTCGGCATGCAGCGCTTCCAGGGTCGTCAAGGCCGACGGTTGCTTATCGAGGATTTCCTCGGCCAGGACATGGCTTTCTACCTGCATTTCGCTGAGCACCACTTTCAAGGTGCTGACAAAATCCGGGATGCCATGGGTCAGGGCCAGGTCGATCAATTCGACCTGGGGCGGTACCGGTAGCCCGGCATCACCGATGACCACTTTGTCGCCATGGCCGAGGGAAGCGATCAGTCGCGACAGTGCCACATTCAACAACGGCGTCTTTTTCATGATTTGAAGGCCTGTACTTCCAGCAACGTGGGGATTGAAGGCTGCGCGCCAGCGCGGGTGACCGACAGCGCCGCGGCGACCTGGCCGAAACGAATCGCATCGACCTCGCTTTTGCCACTGGCCAAGGCTGCCGCGAAGCCGCCGACAAAAGTGTCGCCGGCCGCCGTGGTGTCCACCGCCTTGACCCGCGGGGCTGGGAAGTGTTCGAAACTTGTGCCGTTGGCGAACATCAGACCCTGGGCGCCCAGCGTCACGATCACCTTGCCAGCCCCGGCGGCGATCAGATGCGCTGCGGCGGCTTCGGCGGTTTCCAGGGAATCCACCGAAAGTCCGCTCAAGACTGCGGCTTCGCTTTCATTGGGAATCAGGTAATCGACGCAGGCGTACCAATCGACCGGCAATGTGTGGGAGGCCGGCGCCGGGTTGAGGATGACGATCTTGCCCAGCTCACGACCGCGCTTGAGGGCATGGCCAACGGTGGCATCCGGCACTTCGAGCTGGCAGATGATGACATCGGCGCTTTGCAGTACTTCATCGACACCGCCCAGGACTTCAGGGGTGAGCGCACCGTTGGCACCGGCGACGATAACGATCGCGTTCTGGCTGTTGTCGTCGACGATGATCAGCGCCACGCCGCTGGCACCCTCCTCCACACTGACCGCCTGGCAGTCGATACCCTCGGCCAACAGCCCGCCACGCAATTGCTCGCCGTAGGCATCGCTGCCCACACAACCGACCATCGACACCTTCGCGCCCAAGCGCGCGGCGGCCACCGCCTGGTTGGCGCCCTTGCCGCCCGGGATGGTGGAGAACGACTCGCCAATCAGTGTTTCACCACCACGCGGCAGACGCGGCGCCCGGGTCACCAGGTCCATGTTCAGGCTGCCTATTACCACTACTTTTGCTGGCATACATCACTACTCATCAATTCGGTTCAGCGGTATTGGGCGAATGTGCCGGACAGCGGCGCAGTCGACTCTCGCAAGACAATACTCGGCGTCACGATCCGCTGGTCGGTGGCAAGGCCTGGCGTCGCAATTCGTCGCAGCAGCACTTCGGCCGCCATCTCGCCAAGTTGCAGGATCGACTGCCCTACCGTGGTCAACGCCGGGTAGACATATCGGCTCATCTGAATGTCATCGAAACCGATGACCGACAGCTCGCTGGGCACGCGCACGTTGCGTTCAGCGGCGGCGCGCAGCACACCGATGCCGATCATGTCGTTGGCCGCAAAAATCGCGCTCGGCGGCTGCTGCTCCAGCAGTTGCGCGGCGGCTCGGTAGCCGCCGGTACTGGTGAAATCGCTCTCGAGCATACGCTCGACGGGCAGTTCGATTCCGGCCTCTTTCAGCGCCCGGCAGTAACCGGCCAGGCGCATTTGCGCCACGCTGGTATCGGCCGGGCCACCGATGAAGGCGATGTCGCGGTGCCCCAGCTCCAACAGGTGCCGGGTCGCCAGGTAAGCGCCGTATTCATGGTCGATGCGCACCAGGTCGGCGTCGACGCCATCGAGCCCGCGGTCGACAATCACCATGGGCGTGCGCACGTTGGCCAGGCCCTCGGCCAGGCCGACATCGCCGCCGGCGGACGCGAAGATCAACCCGTCGATGCGCTTTTCCAGCAGCACCCGCAGGTAGCTGCGTTGCTTGTCCGCGTTATCGTCGGAGTTACACAGGATCACGCAATAGCCGTTGCGCTCACAGTAATCCTCGATACCCCGGGCCAACTCGGCAAAGTATGGGTTGAGGGCGTTGGGCACCAACAGGCCGATGGTCGCCGTGGTCTTGGCCTTGAGCGACCGGGCCACGGCGCTGGGCACGTAGTCCAGGCGCTCGATGGCCGCCTCGACCTTGAGCCGCACCTCTTCGCTGACCGGCCGCGTCTTGTTCACCACGTGGGACACGGTGGTGTAGGAAATCCCCGCGAGCGCTGCTACATCCTTGATCGTCGCCATGGTTCAGCCCCGCCGACTGGCGCGCTGGCTGCGATAGGTATCGAGCACGACCGCCACCACGATCACCGCGCCGGTAATGATGCGCTTGGTCGGTTCAGTGGCGCCGATCTGCGCCAGGCCCGCCGCCAGCACCGAGATGATCAGCACGCCAAAGAAGGTGCTGATGACCGAACCACGCCCACCCATCAGGCTGGTGCCGCCAATGACCACCGCAGCGATGACCTGCAGTTCCAGACCTGAGCCAGCGTTCGGATCCGCCGCCTCCAGGCGCGAAATCTGGAACAACGCGGCCACGCCGGCCAGCAAGCCCATCAGGCTGAACACCAGGATCTTGTAGGGCTTTGGATTGATACCGGCCAGGCGCACGGCCTCTTCATTGGTGCCGATGCCGATCAGGTAGCGACCGAACACCGTACGGGTCAGCACCGCCTGGGCAATGAAGATCACCAGCAAGGCGATGATGAACGAAGGCGAAATGCCAAAGGCGATGGGGTTGGACAGCCAGGCGAACGAGTCGCCGATATAGGCGGTACGCGAGCCAGTCATCTGGTACGCCAGGCCACGGGCCATCTCCAGCACGCCGAGGGAGACGATGAACGATGGAATCCGCCACGCCACGGTAATCGAACCGGTGACCGTCCCCGCCAGCGCCGCCACGGCCATGCCGAGCAACGCCGATGGCCAGACGCTCCAGCCCCAGCCGAGCACGGCCACGCTGACCGTCGATGCCGCCAGCGCCAGCACCGAGCCCACCGACAGATCGATGCCGCCGATGATCAGGATGAAGGTCATGCCGACCGCCAACACCATCAGGTCCGGAATCTGGTTGGCCAAGGTGCTGAAGGTGTCATAGGACAAAAAATGGCTGCTCAGGGCCGAGAACAGCGCGACCATGGCCAGCAGCGCGCCAGCCAGGCCCAGGTACGTCCCCAGGCCATAGAAATTGCCACTCGATTTGCCGACGGCAGATGCGGTTTTCATGAAAGATCCCTAGGCGCTGCTTCGTTGAGCAACGCATCACGTTTCTGGTAGCCGGCGAATGCGGCGGCAAGCAAGTCATCCTGGGTCCAGCTGTCGCGCTCGAAGGTGTCGATCAGGCGCCCGGCGGACAACACGCCGATCCGGTCACAGATCAACATCAGCTCGCGCAGGTCGCTGGACACCACGACCAACGCCTTGCCCTGGCGAGTCAACTCGCCGAGCAACGCATAAATGTCGAATTTGGCGCCGACGTCGATGCCCCGGGTCGGCTCGTCGAACAGCATGACCGCGCAGTCGCGCTCGAGCCAGCGACCGATCACGACTTTCTGCTGGTTGCCGCCCGACAGCTCGGACACCAACTGGGTCGGACTGGAACTGCGGATGCGCATGGCATTGACCTGCCGCTGCGCCAAGGCCAGTTCGGCGCTGCCATTGACCAGGCCGGCGCTGGAAATCTCCGGCATGTTGCCCAGGGCAATGTTGGCGGCGATGGATTGGGTCAACAGCAGGCCTTCCCCCTTGCGGTCTTCGGTGATCAGCGCAATGCCATGGGCCACCGCATCGGACGGGGAGCGAATGCTCACCACCTGGGCCGGCGAGCCCAGCGCCACCGTGCCGCTGTCGGCGGTATCGGCACCGAAGATCAGCCGCAACAGTTCAGTCCGCCCTGCCCCGATCAGGCCGGAGATGCCGAAGATCTCGCCACTGCGCACTTCGAAGGACACGTCGCGGACCTTGTCGGCACGGGTCAGGCCTTTGACGGTCAGCGCTGGCGCGCCAATCTGGCGCGGGCCAAGGTCAATATGCTCACCCAGCTCCCGGCCAACCATCAGGGTCACCAGTTGCTCGCTGTCGTAGTTGGCCATCGGCTCGACGCAGACCAGGTTGCCATCACGCAATACAGCAATGCGCTGGGCGACCCGCGCCAGTTCTTCGAGGCGATGGGAAATGTAGATGATCGACACGCCGCGAGCCTGCAAGCGAGTGATCTGTTCGAAGAGCATCTCGACTTCCCGGGCCGTCAACATGGCGGTCGGCTCATCGAGAATCAGCACATGGCAATCGCCGATCAGATTGCGAGCGATCTCGACCATCTGCTGATGACCGATCCCCAGCTCGCCGACCAACGTGTCGGGATCGATTGCATCGAGCCCGACCTGGGCCATGGCCTCGATGGCCGCCTTGCGCAATTGCTTGCGGCTGATCCAGCCACCGACGCTGGGCAAGTTGTCGAGAAACAGGTTCTCGGCCACGGAAAGGGTCGGCAACAGGTTGAGTTCCTGCATCACCATGCGCACGCCCAGCTCTTCAGCCTGGGTACGGCTGCCGGGACGATAATCCTGACCTTGAAATTGCATGTGTCCGGTCGTCGGCGTCACCAGCCCGCCGATGATCTTGGACAAGGTGCTTTTACCGGCACCATTTTCGCCGGTCAGTGCCAGCACTTCACCACGCATCAACGTCAGGTCGATGCCAGTCAGTACCGGTTGGGCATAGGTCTTGCCGATGCCGCTGACAGAAAGGACAGCGTTCGGGTCGCAAACGGACATAACAAAACTCTCCATGCGCTCGCCCGGATGGGCGAGCACCGTTGTGTCGCCAGGATAACTACTTGGTCACCAGCTCGACCGGAGTTTCGATAACGCCGTTGGTACCGCTGTCGACTTTTTCACCCTTGAGGATCTTCAGCGCCGTCTCGATACCGAAGACAGCCTGCTTGGCGGCGAACTGGTCGGCAGTCGCCAGGACACGACCGTCCTTGAGCATTGGCTTGATGGCATTGATGTTGTCGTAGCCGACCACTTGCACCTTGCCCGCCTTGCCCGCCGCGCGCACGGCCGATACCGCGCCGACCGCCATGCTGTCGTTACCAGCCAGCAGCGCCTTGATGTTCGGGTATTCGCTGAGCATCGACGCGGCAACCTGGTTGCCTTTGTTGATTTCCCAGTCGCCGGATTGCAGGGAGACGACCTTGATCTGCGCCGCCTCCATCGCATCCTTGAAGCCCGCGGTACGCGCCTGGGCGTTGGTAGTGGTGGACACACCTTCGATGATGCCGACCTCGTCACCGGCCTTGAGCTCCTTGGCCAGGTACTCACCGACCAGACGTGCGCCCTTGCGGTTGTCCGGGCCTACGAACGGCACGTTGATGTTCTTGCTCTTGACCACGGCCGGATCGAGCTGGTTATCGATGTTGATCACCGTGATGCCTGCGTCGACGGCTTTCTTGATCACCGGCACCATGGCCTTGGAGTCCGCAGGCGCGATGATCAGGGCATCGACCTTGGACACGATCATTTGCTCGACGATACGGATCTGGTTGGCGGTGTCGGTTTCGTCCTTGATCCCGTTGGAGATCAGGTCGAAATCGGCGGAGTGTTCCTTCTGATAAGCCTTGGCGCCGTCTTCCATGGTCAGGAAGAATTCGTTGGCCAGGGACTTCATGACCAGGGCGACCTTGGGTTTTTCAGCGGTCTGGGCGAATGCCGAGGAGAGAGGCAGAGCAGCGGATGCGGCCGCGAGCATGGCAACAGCGAGAAGGCGTCCAGCGAATGGCAACTTCATGGGTTCACTCCGATCTTATGATTATTGTGAGCAAATCAGTGCACGGAACGCCGCGCAAACGTTTGCGTGAAGTGAACTATGGTAAGGCTTCGTGGATTTGTCAACGCTGCGGTTGCATCCGCAATGGCGAAGCGTCAGGCCGTCGTATTGACCATTGCCCCCGAACTGCCGCCCTTCGCCAGCTCCGTGACCAGGCGACCGGTGACCTCCAACAATGCGCCACTGGTGTCGGCAATCTGCCCTTGAACCGCCATGACCGCCGCGGTCTTGTCTTCCGGTTTCGGATAATTCCGTGTCTGCGCAGCGGCCAATTGCTGTTGCTGCTCCCTGAGCTGCTCCTGAAGCTCTTGCATCCGCTTGAGCAATATCTGAACGGCAATGCTCTGGGTACTGCCGCTCTCCTGCGTCTGATCGGTTGCCTCAGCGCCCGCCCCCATGTCCACGCGGACCTTGCCCGACGCGCGCGTTGTACCAAGGGCCTCATCGGCAGCCTCGGTCTCGGCCTCGCTCAGGGCCTTCAGGGTAGCAGCGGATTGGCCACCGATAGTCACGGCCGCCGCATTGGGAAAGCCGACAGAAAACGCCATATCAAAACTCCATAAGATGAGATTCCTACGAAAGACATCGCCCGCCAAAGCACTTTCTTTAGCGCCCACGCAAATCTGTCACAAGCCAGAGCGTTTGGCCCAGCCGTTTACGCCAGCCAATAAAAAACTTCCTCCTCTTACACCAAAACGAAAAAAGCGCTGTCAGACGATCTTCTTGAATTTTAAGCAGTTGCGTAAATACCTACAGTTAAATACTGTATGCACGTACAGCTTAATAAGGATAATCCTGTGGCCACGCCCTCCGCTGCAACTACCCCCTTAGATTCCTATACGCGACTCGGCCTGCGGGTCTCGAAAATCATCAATTCCCCCACCGCGCAAAAAGCCAAGGCCGCGCTGATCTTCCGGCTTCCCGACGAGCCGGTGGATGAATGGGAGCGCCTTCTGGAAGAAATCGACGAGAACGACAACGTGACCCTCGCCTATCGCGACGACGGTGGCGTGCAGGTTTTCTGGGTCGTGCCGAAGGAAGATTGAGCCTGATGAGTGTTCGCTGTTTAGCTTTTTTGCTTGTGTTCATCACCATGGGCGCCCAGGCCGGTGCGCCACGCACCTTCAACGAAGCCAAGAAGGTCGCCTGGAAACTCTACGCGCCGCAATCCACCGAGTTCTACTGTGGCTGCAAATACACCGGCAATCGCGTGAACCTGGCCGCCTGCGGTTACGTGCCGCGCAAGAACGCCAGCCGCGCCGCCCGCATCGAGTGGGAACATATTGTCCCGGCGTGGCAGATCGGCCATCAGCGCCAATGCTGGCAACAAGGCGGGCGTAAAAACTGCACCCGTTACGACCCGGTCTATCAACGGGCCGAGGCCGACCTGCACAACCTGGTGCCGAGCATCGGGGAAGTGAATGGCGATCGCAGCAATTTCAGTTTCGGCTGGTTGCCGGTGCAGAAGGGGCAATACGGTTCATGCCTGACCCAGGTGGATTTCAAGGCCAAGAAGGTCATGCCCCGCCCTTCTATCCGGGGAATGATCGCCCGGACCTATTTCTACATGAGCAAGCAATATGGCCTGCGCCTCTCGAAACAGGATCGGCGCCTGTACGAAGCCTGGGACAAGACCTACCCGGTCGAAAGCTGGGAGCGTCAGCGCAACCAGAGCGTGGCGTGCGTCATGGGCCGTGGAAACGAATTCGTGGGACCAGTGGACATGAAGGCCTGCGGTTGACCTCGCATTCGTGAACAGCACAAACCGACTGTGGGAGCGAGCTTGCTCGCGATAGCGGAGTGACAGACAACAGTTTGTCGACTGATACACCGCTATCGCGAGCAGGCTCGCTCCCACAGGTTTTGTTCTGTCCGGTTATTGAGTGGCCGGATAATCCACTACCAACGTCTCGATGTTGCGCTTTTTCGCCCGGACCAGGGCGGCAGTCACTTGCTCCTGCTTGGCTTCGGCCTCGGCCTTGGAGCTGAAAGGACCGACCAGGACCCGCTCCTTGCCGCCCTCGCGCACTACGTTCGACATGAAGCTGTGTTCGATGAGCCAACCGGTCAGGTCGCTGACTGCCTGAGGCGTCTCGCCACGAACCTCGACGGCCCACTGCGGCGCGGCAGCGGCGGCTGGTGCAGAGGTCGCGGCGGGTTTCGGCTTCGCTGCTTCGATGTCACGCCCTTCACCGCACCCTGCCAGCACCAACACCGCGATTACCCAAGCCAATTTGCGCACAACATTTCCCCCGGAAGACATGAGGCACGGATTTTAGCACCCGTGCCCATCAAGATCGCCGCAAACAGTGCTCAAAACACGAGAATCCTGCCCGGCGTCTCTGTATAGTCGCACCCTGGGAATTAATGCTGCATCTGCACGTCAGAAAGAGGCACCCACATTGTGACACTTAGCACTAATCTATAAGCAGTACCGACATCTGCACTGTCTGAATCAGGTGCCCTATAAAGCAATCAAGGAGAACACCATGCTGATACTCACCCGCAAAGTCGGTGAAAGCATAAACATTGGTGACGACATCACGATCACCATTCTGGGCGTTAGTGGCCAACAAGTCCGGATCGGCATCAACGCCCCGAAAAACGTTGCGGTGCATCGCGAAGAAATCTATCAGCGTATTCAGGCCGGCCTCACCGCCCCCGACAAGCCGCAAACCCCCTGAACATTGCAGCAGTCCGCAGCCAGCCCGTTTGCATCGCCGCAATGGCTGGCTAAAGATTCCGATCGACCGCGCCTTACCCTGCCCCCTCGCCTTCTTTCGTCCCACTCGTGAATCGATACTAATGGCATGGCTCTTGGCATGGCTGTCAGACGTTTCGTTTTAATGATGACGAAGCGGGCGTTCGCGGCCCGTCAGCCCAGGCTCACGCCGCGCGCCATTCCAGTGGCGGCAACCACCATCAAGATCAGCAGCAAGGCTTCGATATGGCTGATCCGTGCCAACCGACCGGCTTTCGAAGAGTCAATCGCCACCCCTTTGCCCCGTGCCATCCGCCATTTGATCAGGGCGATCATCGGCGCGATCTCAAGCAACAGGATCAGCAGGAGCAAGGTCATTTTCAGGTGAAACAGCGGCTGGTGCAGGTAATAATCCGTACCTTTTTCGTACCCACCGAACGCCCGCATCCCACCGGTCACCAACAACACCAGCGCCGACACACCCCATACGTTATCCGCAATCAACACATTGCGAACCGCATCCACACCGCCCGCCAGGCGTCGCAGCGCCGTGCCGCGCGTCAGCACTGCCCAGAGCCCGAGGGCGAACGCCAGAAGATGAATGGCCGCCAAAGACCAATGAGTCAACATGGAAGAGCCCTGTCAGAGAACGTCGAATCGACCTGACAGTACTAGCTCATAAAACCATGATTGCCAGGGTAGGCATGCAAAAAACTGTGGGAGCGAGCCTGCTCGCGATAGCGGTGTATCCGTTTGCAATGATGCTGAATGTACCGCCGTCATCGCGAGCAAGCTCGGCTCCCACAGGGATTGGCGGCGGGCAAAAAATTGGAAACTGCAACAGATCCAATGTGGGAGCGAGCTTGCTCGCGATGGCGGTGTATCAGTCGACAAAAATTTTGCCTGACACTCCGCTATCGCGAGCAGGCTCGCTCCCACAGTGGTATTGCGTAAGACTTCAGTCCGCCAATCGCCAGGTCGTCCCGCCCTTGCCATCTTCCAGCACCACGCCCATGGCGGTGAGCTGGTCGCGGATGCGGTCGGATTCGGCCCAGTCCTTGTTGGCCCGGGCGGTCAGGCGCGCCTGGATCAATGCCTCGACCTCGACGGCGTCCACGCGACCTTCGGCACCAGCCTGCAGGAAATCATCGGCTTCGAGTTGCAACACACCCAGCACGCTGGCCAGTTCTTTCAGGCGTGCAGCCAGACCGGCCGCTGCATTGAGATCGCTCTCACGCAGGCGGTTGATCTCACGCACCATCTCGAACAGCACCGCGCAGGCTTCCGGCGTGCCGAAGTCGTCGTTCATCACCTCGGTAAAGCGTGCAACGAACGCTTCGCCGCCGGCCGCCGGCACATTCGGCATGCCCTTCAACGCGTGGTAGAAACGCTCCAGGGCGCCCTTGGCGTCCTTGAGGTTGTCTTCCGAGTAGTTGATGGCGCTGCGATAGTGGCTCGACACCAGCAGGTAACGAATGACTTCCGGGTGGTACTTTTCCAGCACGTCACGGATGGTGAAGAAGTTGTTCAAGGACTTGGACATCTTCTCGCCGTTGATCCGGATCATGCCGCAATGCATCCACGCGTTGGCGTAGGTCTTGCCGGTGGCCGCTTCGCTTTGGGCGATTTCGTTTTCGTGGTGCGGGAATTCCAGGTCGCTGCCGCCGCCATGAATGTCGAAAGTCTCACCCAGGCAGCAGGTGGACATCACCGAGCATTCGATGTGCCAGCCCGGACGCCCGGCGCCCCACGGCGACTCCCAGCTCGGCTCACCCGGCTTGGCAGCCTTCCACAGCACGAAGTCCAGCGGATCCTGTTTCGACTCGTCGACTTCGATGCGCGCACCGATGCGCAGGTCTTCGATCTTCTTGCGCGACAGCTTGCCGTAGCCCATGAACTTGGCGACGCGGTAGTACACGTCGCCATTACCCGGTGCGTAGGCATAGCCCTTGTCGATCAAGGTCTGGATCATGCTCAGCATGCCAGGAATGTGATCAGTTGCCCGTGGTTCCAGATCCGGCTTGAGGATATTGAGGCGCGCCTCATCCTCGTGCATGGCCTTGATCATGCGCTCGGTCAACGCATCGTAAGGCTCGCCGTTTTCGCGGGCACGGTTGATGATCTTGTCTTCGATGTCGGTGATGTTGCGCACGTAGGTCAGGTCATAACCGCTGAAACGCAACCAGCGGGTCACCAGGTCGAAGGCGACCATGCTGCGACCATGGCCAATATGGCAATAGTCGTACACGGTCATGCCGCAGACGTACATGCGGACCTTGTTGCCATCCAGCGGCTTGAAGACTTCTTTGCTCTTGGTGAGCGTGTTGTAGATCGTAAGCACAGGGTTTCCCTTAAGACTTGATCACTGACCCCAGGAATCGCGCAAGGTCACGGTACGGTTGAATACCGGAGCACCGGGTTTCGAGTCCTTGATATCCGCGCAGAAGTAACCTTCGCGCTCGAACTGGAAACGGTCTTCCGGCTGTGCGTTGCCCAACGAAGGTTCGGCACGACAACCAGTGAGTACTTGCAGGGAGTCAGGGTTGATGTTGTCCAGGAAGCTGGCGCTGTCTTCGGCCTTCTCCGGGTTTGGCGAACGGAACAGGCGATCGTACAGGCGCACTTCGCACTCGACGCTGGCAGCGGCCGGCACCCAGTGGATCACGCCCTTGACCTTGCGACCTTCCGGGTTCTTGCCCAGGGTGTCGGGGTCGTACGAGCAGCGCAGCTCGACGATGTTGCCGTCGGCATCCTTGATCGCTTCGTCGGCGCGGATCACGTAGCTGCCGCGCAGGCGCACTTCGCCGGCCGGCTCCAGGCGCTTGTAGCCTTTTGGCGGCTCTTCCATGAAGTCTTCGCGGTCGATGTAGATCTCCCGGGCGAACGGCAGGACGCGCACGCCCATGTCTTCTTTCGGGTGACGCGCCAGTTCGAGGTTCTCGACCTGGCCTTCCGGGTAATTGGTGATGACCACTTTCAGCGGACGCAGTACGCACATGGCGCGCGGGGCGCTGTGGTCCAGGTCGTCACGGATGCTGAATTCCAGCATGCCGAAGTCCACCACGCCGTCGGAACGGTTGGTGCCGACCATTTCGCAGAAGTTGCGGATCGATTTTGGCGTGTAGCCACGACGACGGAAGCCCGACAGCGTCGACATGCGCGGGTCGTCCCAGCCGTTGACGTGCTTCTCGTCCACCAGTTGCTTGAGCTTGCGCTTGCTGGTGATGGTGTAGTTCAGGTTCAGGCGGCTGAATTCGTACTGGCGCGGATGGGCCGGCACCGGCAGGTGCTCGAGGAACCATTCGTACAACGGACGGTGGCTCTCGAACTCCAGGGTGCAGATCGAGTGAGTGATGCCTTCGATGGCGTCCGACTGACCATGGGTGAAGTCATAGTTGGGGTAGATGCACCACTTGTCACCGGTCTGGTGGTGATGGGCATGACGGATACGGTACATGATCGGGTCGCGCAGGTTCATGTTCGGCGAGGCCATGTCGATCTTGGCGCGCAGCACCCGTGCGCCGTCTGGGAACTCACCGGCGCGCATGCGGGCGAACAGGTCCAGGTTCTCTTCCACGCTGCGGTCACGGAACGGGCTGTTCTTGCCCGGCTCGGTCAGGCTGCCGCGGTATTCCTTGGCCTGCTCGGGGGTCAGGTCGCACACGTAGGCGTTGCCGGCCTTGATCAGTTCCACCGCCCAATCGTGCAGTTGGTCGAAATATTGCGAGGCATAGCGCACCTCACCGGACCACTCGAAGCCCAGCCACTTGACGTCGCTTTCGATCGCGTCGATGTATTCCTGGTCTTCCTTGGCCGGGTTGGTGTCGTCGAACCGCAGGTGCGTGACGCCGCCGAACTCCTGGGCCAGGCCGAAATTCACGCAGATCGACTTGGCATGACCGATGTGCAGGTAGCCGTTGGGCTCCGGAGGGAAGCGAGTGACGATCTGCGTGTGCTTACCCGAGTCCAGGTCCGCCTGGATGATCGGGCGCAGGAAGTTGACCGGCACGGCCGGGCCGGTCTTGGAATTCGAGGTAGGGTCGACAGTGGGCTTGCTCATAGGATCCTTGAACGTACAAGTGCGCGGCCGGGTGCGGCCTGATAAATCAAAGCCCGTATCATAGCCGATGCTGTCAAGCACCTGACAGGCCAGGTCGGTAAACGATTGAATTTAATCGACGACCAGATGAAAAACAGCCTCGAAATTCGTGCCTGGCACGCTAAACTGCCCAACCTGGCCGATTGCAGCCAGACCGGTTGCGGGCAGTGAAGCCCCGAAACCCACGAATTCCTTGAAAGAGTAGCGATCATGACCCAAGTCAAACTGACCACCAACCACGGCGACATCGTCCTGCAACTGAACGCCGAAAAGGCACCGCTGACCGTTGCCAACTTCGTTGAGTACGTCAAGGCCGGCCACTACGAAAACACCGTTTTCCACCGTGTCATCGGCAACTTCATGATCCAGGGCGGCGGTTTCGAACCTGGCATGAAGGAAAAGAAAGACAAGCGCCCAAGCATTCAGAACGAAGCCGACAACGGCCTGCCGAACAAAAAGTACAGCGTTGCCATGGCCCGTACCATGGAGCCGCATTCGGCCTCCGCGCAGTTCTTCATCAACGTGGCCGACAACAGCTTCCTGAACCACAGCGCCAAGACCGTACAAGGTTGGGGCTATGCGGTGTTCGGTGAAGTGATCGAAGGCACCGACGTGGTCGACAAGATCAAGGGCGTCGCCACCACGTCCAAGGCCGGCCACCAGGACGTCCCGGCAGAAGACGTGATCATCGAGAAAGCCGAGATCATTGAGTGATACTGCTGATTTCAGATTTGCATCTGGAAGAGGAGCGCCCGGACATCACCCGGGCGTTTCTGGATCTACTCGCCACACGCGCCCGCTCGGCGCAAGCGTTGTACATCCTGGGCGACTTTTTCGAAGCCTGGATCGGCGACGATGCCATGACGCCGTTCCAGCGTTCCATCTGCCAGGCCCTGCGCGAATTGAGCGACAGCGGCACGGCCATCTTCCTGATGCACGGCAATCGCGACTTCATGCTGGGGCAGGCCTTTTGCAAAGCGGCCGGCTGCACCCTGCTCAAGGACCCGAGTGTCGTGCAGTTCAACGGCGAGCCGGTGCTGCTGATGCACGGCGACAGCCTCTGCACCCGCGACGAAGGCTACATGAAGCTGCGGCGCTGGCTGCGCAATCCGGTCACGCTGTTCATCCTGCGTCACCTGCCGCTGGGCAGTCGCCAGAAACTGGCGCGCAAACTGCGTAGCGAAAGCCGCACTCAGACACGCATGAAAGCCAATGACATCGTCGACGTCACGCCCGAAGAGATCCCGCGGATCATGCAGGAGTACGGCGTGAAGACCCTGATCCACGGCCACACCCACCGCCCCGCCATCCACAAGCTGCAACTGGGCGAACACGCCGCCCGGCGCATCGTGCTGGGAGATTGGGACAAGCAAGGCTGGGCGTTGCAGGTGGATGAACAAGGGTTTGCGTTGGCGCCGTTTGGTTTTGGTAATGCGCAGTTGGCGTTGCCAGGCAACTGAAGCGCGCAGATATCCCTTGTGGGAGTAGGCCTGTGGGAGCAAAGCTTGCTCGCGATGAACGATGACACGGTCTTGCAGTTGAACCGTGTCGCCCGCATCGCGGGCAAGCCTTGCTCCCACAGCCCCGCCCCCACATTGGATTGCATTTCACTTCTGAATCAATGCCCCGCCGACGCAGGCCCCGCCTTCGCCGCAAACGGCGGCTTGGCCAGCCACACCAGCAAGATCAACCCCATGAACCCCCATCCCAGCAACGTGAAGTAATCCACGGTGGAGAGCATGTACGCCTGGCTGGTGAGGATCTGGTCGAGCTGGGCATAGGCCGGGGCACTCGCACCGCCGAGCTGGTTGAGTGCCTCACGGGTGGCCGGCTCGTAGGTGCTGATGTGTTCGCTCAGGTAGGCATGGTGCTGGTCGGCCCGGCGGATCCAGATCCAGGTGGTCAGGGACGCGGCGAAGCTACCGCCCAGGGTCCGCAGGAACGTCGCCAGCCCGGCGCCGTCGGCAATCTGGTGCGGTGGCAGGTCCGACATCAGGATGCTCAGGGTCGGCATGAAGAACAGCGCCACACCGATGCCCATGAACAACTGCACCATCGCGATGTGCTGGAAATCCACTTCATTGGTAAACCCGGCGCGCATGAAGCAGCTCAGGCCGATGGCCAGGAACGCCAACCCGGCCAACACACGCAGGTCGAACCGGTGGGCGTACTTGCCGACGAAGGGCGACATCAGCACCGGCAGGATACCGATGGGCGCCACTGCCAGCCCGGCCCAGGTCGCGGTGTAGCCCATCTGGGTCTGCAACCACTGCGGCAGGATCAGGTTGATGCCGAAGAACCCGGCGTAGCCCCCCACCAGCACAATGGTGCCGATGCGAAAGTTGCGATAGGCGAACAGCCGCAGATTGACCACCGGATGGCGGTCGGTCATTTCCCAGATCACGAACACCGCCAGGGCAATGAGCGAAATCAGTGCTCCGATGATGATGAAGTTCGATTCGAACCAGTCCAGGTCGTTGCCTTTGTCGAGGATCACCTGGAGCGCGCCGACCCCGATGATCAGCGTGATCAGCCCTACGTAGTCCATCGGTTGATGGCTGGTGACCACCGGCCGCGCCTTGAGCTGTTGTTGCACCACCATCGCCGCGAAGACCCCGATGGGCACGTTGATGAAAAAGATCCACGGCCAGCTGTAGCTGTCGGTGATCCAACCACCGAGGATCGGCCCGGCAATCGGCGCCACCACCGTGACCATCGCCAGCAAGGCCAGGGCCATGCCGCGCCTGGCCGGCGGGTACACCGCGATCAGCAAGGTCTGGGTCATCGGGTACAACGGCCCGGCGACCAGCCCCTGGAGTACGCGAAAACCAATCAGTTCTGGCATCGAAGTGGAAATGCCACACAAGAACGAAGCGAGCACGAACAGCATCGTCGCCCACAAAAACAGCTTCACCTCGCCAAACCGTCGGCTCAACCAGCCAGTGAGCGGCAAGGCAATGGCGTTGCTCACCGCGAACGAGGTGATGACCCAGGTGCCCTGCTCCGAACTGACGCCCAGGTTGCCGGAAATGGTCGGCAAGGCGACGTTGGCAATGGTGGTGTCGAGCACTTGCATGAACGTCGCCAGCGACAGCCCGATGGTGCTGAGCAACAGGCTGGGCGGCGTGAAAGACGCGTTATTGCTCATTGCGAAATCCTATGAAGCGACGGTGGTGAATCGCGAGCAAGCCTTGCTCCCACAGGTTCCAGGACTACCTGAACCATTGAACAAAACACAAAACCTGTGGGAGCCGAGCTTGCTCGCGATGGGGCCCTTACAGCCAATATCTTTGTTGCCTGCCATGCCGCTATCGCGAGCAAGCTCGGCTCCCACAGGGTGATCAGCGCTGGGCAGTCTTGCTCGCAACCGCGCTGTTTTCGTGAATCAACCGCGAGATCATCGCGTCGGCATCGGCCAGTTGCCGGTCATAGACCTGGGTGCTGAACGAGGCTTTCTGCGGTGGCTGCTGGGCCAGTACCGGGCCGCTCTGGTCGCGCAGATTGACGCTGACCAGGGTCGACAGGCCGATCCGCAGCGGATGCTCGGCCAGCTCCTGGGCATTGACATGAATGCGCACCGGCACCCGCTGGACGATCTTGATCCAGTTACCCGTGGCGTTCTGTGCCGGCAGCAAGGCAAACGCGCTGCCGGTGCCGGCGCCGAGGCTGTCGATGGTGCCGCTGTACTTCACATCGCTGCCGTACAGGTCGGCCTCGATGTCCACCGGCTGGCCGATGCGCATGTCGCGCAGTTGGGTTTCCTTGAAGTTGGCATCGATCCACAGTTGATCCAGCGGGATCACCGCCATCAACGCCGTGCCTGGCTGCACCCGTTGGCCCAGTTGCACGGTGCGTTTGGCGACATAACCGGTGACCGGTGCAATCAAGGTGCTGCGGGCGTTGGCCAGGAAGGCCTGGCGCAATTGCGCGGCGGCGGACTGCACGTCGGGATGGGACGACACCACGGTATCGTCCACCAGGGCGCTGGTGGTCTTGAGTTGTTGCCGGGCATTGGCCAAGGCGTTCTGCGCCGAGGTCAGGTCGTCCCGGGCGTGAGACAGTTCTTCCTGGGAAATCGCCCCGCCAGCCGCCAGGTTCTTGCGTCGACTGTAGTTTTCCTGGGCCTTCTGCACTTCGGCCTCTTGGGCATTGACTTGCGCCCGCATGCCATCGACGTTGCTGTACAAGCCACGCACCTGGCGCACGGTCCGGGCCAGATTGGCCTGGGCACTTTGCAGCCCGACTTCGGCATCGTTCGGGTCGAACTGCACCAGCACCTGGCCTTCACGCACCAGGTCGCCGTCGTCGGCACCGATGCTCACCACGGTGCCGGTGACTTGCGGTGTGATTTCCACCACGTTGCCGTTCACATAGGCATCGTCGGTGCTTTCGCTCCAGCGACCATACAGTTCGTGCCAGGCCCAGACGCCCAGGCCCGAGAGAATGACCAGCAGCGTCAGCGTCACCAGCATGACCTTGCGCTTGCGTGGGTTGCTGTCTTGCGCATGTTCGGATTGAGTCGTTTCGGCAGTAGCCATGACAAGTACCTCGAATCAGTTATTCGGCGTAGCAGAGGCCGGGGTGGCCGCCGCCAGGGTCTGGGCCTCGAAACCACCGCCCAGGGCCTGCATCAGTTGAATCGACAAATCGATCTGCTCGGCATTCAGGTTCGCCAGTTGGCGCTGGGCCTGGAGCAATTGCTGCTCGATGCTCAGCACGTCCAGGTAATTACCGATACCCGAGCCGTAGCGCTGGACCACCGTGTCGTAGGAACTCTGGGCGATATCGGTGGCATGCTGCTGGGCACCGATTTGCCGGGCGATATCGCGCAACTGGTTGATGGTGTCGCTGACATCGCCAAGGGCCGTGACCAGGCTTTTGTTGTATTGCGCCACCGCCAGGTCGTAATCGGCGTCCCGGGCATCCAGGTCGGCCCGCAAGCGGCCGCCATCGAAGATCGGCAACGACACCGTCGGCGCCACATTGAAGAAGCGGCTGGCCGAGCCGAACATCGCATCACCCAGCAGCGAGCGTGTCCCGGCCGCCGCACTCAGGTTGAGATTGGGATAGAAGTTGGTCTTGCCGGCCTCGATGTCCTTGCTCGCCGCCTCGACCCGCCAACGCGCCGCGACCAAGTCCGGACGCCGCCCAAGCAACTCGGCGGGCAGGTTCGACGGCAAGGCGACCGCGCTGGCTTGCAGCACATTGGGCCGGGCGATTTCATTGCCGCGGTCCGGGCCCTTGCCGAGCAAGACCGCCAGGGCGATCTTGGCGCTTTGCAGGCGTTTCTCCGCATCGATCCGGGAGGCATCGGCGCTGGCTTCCAGGCTTTCGGTCTGCTGGAACTGATATTCGCTGTCGATCCCGGCAGTGAGGCGACGCTTGCTCAGGTCGAGCATCTGTCGGGTGCGCTTGAGGTCCTCGGTGGCCAGGTCATAAATGATGTGGGCCTGGCCCAGGTCGCTGTAGGCCCGGGCCACGTCGGCGGCCAAGGTCAGTTGCGCGGCCTGGCGATCGATCTCGGCGGCGCGGGCCTGGCCCAGGGCGGCTTCCCAGGCAGCACGCTGGCCGCCCCAGAGGTCGAAGGTGTAATTGAAATCCACACCCAGCGTGCGCAGGGTGCTATACGCCTCACCCAGCCCTTGCGGGTCCTGGTCACGGGACAGGCGCGAACGGCTGACGCCGCCGCTGGCATCCAGGGTCGGCATGCGCGCCGCGTTGGCGGCATAGGCGGCAGCACTGGCCTGATGCACCCGGGCGCTGGCGATCTGCATGTCCGGGCTATCGCGCAAGGCTTCCCGGATCAGGCCATCGAGTTGCGGGTCGCCAAGGCTTTTCCACCAATCGCTTTTCGGCCACGCGGCCGGTGACAGCGTGACACCGTTCAGGGATTGCCCGGCCTTGAGGCTCTGGGCCTCGAGGCTGACGCCTTCGGTCTTCAAGCCGCTGTAGCTGGCACAACCGGCCAGGCTCATGGCCAAGACCACCAGGCTTAATCGGGTACGCAAGGTTTTACGCTTCATTTTTCCCCCAGTCGCGACACGGTAATGGGGTCACCGGCGGCGAGCAGAATTTTCTTGAGGATCTGTTCGAGGGTTTGCAACTCCTCGGGGCTGATGGCGCTGGCCAACTGGTTCATGGCCTCGGCACCGATAAACGGCAGGCGATCGGCGAGGGCCTGGCCGGCTTCAGTCAGCACCAGGCGCACTTGCCGGCGATCCTGGGCGGAACGTTCGCGGGCCAGGAAACCTTTCTGCTCCAGGCGATCGAGCATCCGCGTCATCGAGCCGCTGTCCAGGGACAGGTAGCGACACAGCTCGGCCGGTGTCTCGATGCCGTACTGGGCCATGATGATCAATACCTTGAACTGCGCGGCGGTGATGCCGACAGGTTCCATGTGGGTATCGATGATTCGGTCCTTGAGCAACGCGGTGCGGCCGAGCAGCATGCCGAGATGGCAATTGTGGAAGTTGTCTGGGGTGAAGTGCTTCATCTGACCACCGTTTGCTGCCTAGGCAGTGAATGTATGTCGAGATATTACTGCTTAGGCAGCGAATGTCAATCAAATAGTTAGGTTGCTATGCACTAACAGACAAACGCAGATAAAAATGTGGGAGCGAGCCTGCTCGCGAATAGCGGTGTGTCAGTCAACGAAGATGCTGAATGTCACTGCGCTATCGCGAGCAGGCTCGCTCCCACATTGGACATGGAGGATTCAGGGAGGGTTTAGAAATCGCGCTTGTAGAAGATGTCCAGCGAGCTGGCCACGCCGCTGGCGGCTTCGAGGTAGACCTTCTTGCTGAGCTTGTAGCGCAGGGCGATGGTATTGGCCGGTTCGAACACGCCGACGCCGTAGCGCAGGCTGAGCTTTTCCGACAGGTTGCCGCTGGCGACCACGCTGGTGGTGTTGCCGCTGCCCTGGGTGTCGAGCTGGAAATCCTCGATCCCCAGGTTGTTGGCCAGGCTGCTGGTCACCCCCGAACTGCCCATCAAGCCCAGGCCCAGCGCCGCTTGGGCGAGCATGTTGTTGTCCTCGCCGGTGGTGCTCAGCGGCCGGCCCAGCACCAGGTAGGACAACGCCTGCTCCTGACTCATGGCCGGCTCCGAGAAGATTTGCGTGGTCGGTTGCTCGGCGCTGCCGCTCAAGCGGATGCCGGCGATCACGTCGTCGGTCTGGCGGATCGCTTCGATGTCCAGGTAGGGCTGGTCGATGGGGCCGGCGAACAGCAGCCGCGCCCGGCGCACTGTCAGCCGTTGCCCGTAGGCGCGATAGCGACCGTCGTTGAGCCAGAGCTCGCCGCGGGTATCCATGTTGTCGCCGATGTGAACCTGGCCTTGCACATTGGCCGTCAGGCCGAACCCCGAGAACGCGAGTTTGTCCTGGCCGACGATCACATCAATGTCCATCGCCATGGCCAGCGGCGCCTTGCCCTCCTCGGTCTGGTGGCCGACGATCACGGTGTCATCGGAAACCTTGACGGTGGACGGCGGCAGTTCACGGATGGTGATCTCACCTTTGGGCACCAGCACCTTGCCGGCAATGGAAAGCTGATCGCCGTGCATCGTGATATTGAGGTCCGGCGCCACGTCGAGCACCGCATAGGGCTCGACGGTGACCGGCAGTTGCGAGCCCTTGAGGGCCAGGTTCATGGTCAGGGCGTCGCCCCAACCGACAGTGCCACTCAAGCGGCCCTGCCCGCTCTTGCCACTTTTCCAGTCGCCGTCGAGCCGTATCGTTTCGCCGGCAATCATCGCCCGCACCTGCAAGGCCTCAAGGCTGACCGGCAGTTCCGGGCCGGACACTTCGCCGTCGCTGAGCAGCAGGTTGCCGTTGACCTGGGGCGCGAGCAAACCACCGGCCAGGGTCCCGCTGCCGCTCAGATGCCCGGTGAGGGTTTCCACCATCGGCACGAACGGCCGAGCCACCGACAGGTCCAGGCCGCTCAGGCGGAACGAACCGCTCAGGGGCTTGCTGGCCGGTAGCGGGTTGATCTGCGCCTGGAGCATCAGTTCGCCGAGCCTGGTGCCGACAAAATTCAGGTCGGTGTCGATGCGCCTGGGGGTCAGGCGACTGTTGAGCGTCAGGGTCTGGTATGGAAAGTCCAGCCATTGCTCCTTGTCGCGGATCCTTAAAGTACCGCCGCTGGCGTCCACCAGGATCCGGCCATTCGGGCCGCTGGCCGGCAAGTCCAGTTGCAGGTCCGCGTTGAGCCGGCCCTGCCAGGCAAAATCCTTGGGCATCCACTGGGCCAGGCTTTCGATGGGGAATTGCTTGAGGTGATAACGCAGCTTCGGTTCCGGCATCAGCCGCTGATCTTCACCGCACAGGCTGGCCTCGCCAGAACGCCAGCAATGAGCACCGACGTTGAGGGTGCCATCGGCCAGGCGCTCCAGTTTCGCCGGGGCTTGCAGGCGCCAGGCTTGACCGCCAGCCTCCACGTCGCCGCTGGCCAGGCGTCCGCGCCAATTGCCCTGGTCGAGCGTGCCATCGAGCGCCAGGGTGGTGTCGAGCTGTGGCCCTTGCAGGTCCAGGTTGAGCTTTTGTTGCTTGATGTCGCCCTGCCCGCTGACGGTCAGCACGCCCAGCGAAGTCTCGCCGACGCGGATGCCGCTGGCCTTGAGATCGAGCTTGCCGCGCTGGGCGCTGTCGAGCGTCGCATCGAGGTTCAGGCTTTGCAGGCGATTGTCCTGCAACGCCAGTTGCGTGCCTTGCAGGCCGAGCTTGCCTTGGGGCGCCTTGAGCGTGCCGGCCACATCGACACGGCCGACGACTTGGCCGCGCAATTGCGGCCACAGTTGGGCCAGGCGCGAGAGTTTGATATCGATCTGGCCAGTGAGTTTTTCTTGCAAGCTGCCGGTGCCGTTGATGCGGTTGTCCCCCAGGCGGATGTCCAGGGCGCTGAGGTTCCACTGCTCGCCGGCGCCGCTGGCCTTGGCCTGGAACAGCGCCGGTTGGCCACGCAACTTGCCCTTGAGATCCAGGTCCGCATCGAGCTCGAGATGGTCGTTCTTCATCGCCCCTTTGCTGCGCAACGGCCCGGCCAGGGTCCCAGGCAATTCGCCCAGCCAGTACGCCGGGTTGATGGCCGACAGTTGCAGCGCCGTGTCCCAGGCAATGCCATCGGCAAATTGCAGGCTCAGGTGCCCTTCGGCCTTGCCCTGCCCCGCCGCGAGCTTGAGTTGCGGCAAATGGATTTGCCTCAGATCGCCGCTGAACGGGCTGTCCAGGCGGAAGGCCCCGGCGGGGCCGTCCAGTGCGGCCTGGAAGTTGCCCAGGTATTTGCCATCGGTGTAGGAGACTTCGCCGTCGAAGCTGCGCAATGTCACCTGCGGCTCGTCAATCAGCGGATAGAGGCGATGCCAGGGGAAATCCAGCCAGGCGACTTTCGCCTCGGCGCGCAGCCCTTCGCGCCAGTCCAATTGCCCGCTGAGTTTCAGGCTTCGCTGATCGCTGGCATCAAGATCCAGGCCGGCGATCTGTGCGCCATTGGCGTCCACGCTGCCTTGCAGCAACAACGCCACCGGCCCTTTCTCGGCGGGCAATGTCGCCTTGCCGAGCAGTCGATAGCCATTTTTCAGGTCGCCTTCGCCGGTCAATTCCAGTTGGTTGAGCAACAAAGTGTCTGGCAGATCGGCACTCGCCCTGAAGCCGTCGGCGGTGATACGCACCTTGGCCGGCAGGTTGTCCGCCAGCGGTTGCAGTTCACCGGTCAACTGGCCTTGCAGGTAACCGCTGCTGCCGGCCTTGAGGTTGAGGGTCTTGAGCAGGTTGCCGTCGACTTTCAGGTCCAGGGCCCAGGGCGTGGCGCCCGGCGCTGGCAAGGTCAACCGGCCCTCGGCGCTCAACGGCCAGTCGCCGCCCGGCTTCAACAAGCCGGACAGTTTCAGGCTCAACTCGTCGCGCTGCAATTGCACCGAATCGATCTGCAGGCCCTCGGCGGTCCAATGGGCAACCAATTGCAGGCCCTTGAGCTGCTCGCTGCCGTTGAACGACAGGCTGCCGACCTGCACATCGCCAAGTTCGATAGCGAACGGCAAGTCCAGGTCCGGCAAGCTGATCGGGCCGCTGCTCGGTTCATCGGCAGAGGCTGGCAATTGCAAGGCGACCTGGTCAGCCTTGAGCTGTTCGATGCAGAGGGTCATGCGTGCCAGGCACAGCGGCGACCAGGCGAATATCAGCCGATCCACCTCCACGCGACTGGCGTCCTGCTGCCACAACAGGTGATCGGCGCTCCACTGCCCGCCCAGGCGGCCCTGGAAATTCTCCACGCTCAGCCCCGGCACGAGGCCGAGGGCCCAACGGCTGCCGAATGCCGTGCCCAACACAACGCTCAAGGCCAGCACCAGTGCCAGCAACACCCCGGCAACCGCCAGCAGCGTTATTTTCACACCACGCTTCACAGCTCAGGCCCCATGGAAAAGTGCAATCGGATACCGCCGTCGTCGTCCATCGCATGGGCCAGGTCGAGGCGGATCGGGCCCACCGGCGATACCCAGCGCACGCCAACACCCACGCCAGTCTTGAGGCTCGGCAGTTCAAGGCTGTTAAACGAGTTGCCCTGGTCGACGAACGTCGCCAGCCGCCATTTTTCCGCGATTGAATACTGATATTCGAGGCTACCAGCGACCATGTAGCGACCGCCAATACGGTCGCCCTCGGAGTTTTCCGGCGACAGGCTCTGGTAGTCATAACCGCGCACGCTCTGGTCGCCACCGGCGAAAAAGCGCAGGGACGGCGGGATGGATTTGTAGCCATTGGTGGCGCTGCCGCCGATCTGCGCCCGAGCCAGCAGCCGATGCTTGTCGAACACTGTGGTCAGGCCCTTGACCATGGCGGTGCCATATAAAAGGTTGTTGTCCGAACCAAGGCCCTCCTTGGCGACCTTGGTGTCGAACTGCAAGCGGTAACCGTTGTGCGGATCGATGCGGTTGTCGCTGCGCAGGTAGGAATAGCTCACGCCCGGCATCAGCAGCGTGCTCAGGCCCGCATCGTCACCGAGGCGGTACTCCTCGCGCTGCCATTTGAGCGACACCACCCGCTGCCAGCCACTGGGCAACTTGCTGTGCCATTCCGGGCCCACGGTCAGCAGTTTGCTGAGGCTGTCGGTGCCGGCCAGTTCTTCATATTGATAACCGCCGGCGTAGCGCATCTTGTCGGTCAGCGGCGGGTCCAGCGGCACGTCGTACCACAGGCCGACGTTCTGCCGGGGCGCCGACACTTCCGCTTCCCAGCCATAGCTATGGCCCTGGGGGTTGACCCAGTGGCGCGTCCAGTTGGCTTTCGCCCGCGGGCCGACGTCGGTGGAAAAACCCAGGCCCAGGCCCATGGTCCGCGGCTTGCGCGTGTCGAGCTTGACCGCCACCGGGATCACGTTATCGGTGGCGGCGGTGGGCACGGCATCCACGCGCACGCCTTCGAAATAGCCGCTCGATTGCAGGGCCTGGTTGAGCTCTGCGATGAGTTCGGAGTCGTACGCCGTGCCGGCCTTGAACGGCACCATGCGCTGTAGCAGCTCTTCGTCGAACGGCGTGTCGCCCTCGAAGCGCACCGGGCCCAAGGCATAGCGCGGGCCGCTGTCGTAGATCAGTTCAATGTCGGCGATGCCTGCCTGGGGGTCCACCAAGAGTTTCTGCCGGGTAAAGCGTCCGCTGAAAAAACCATAGCGCGAGGCCTGGTTCTGGATCACTCGCTTGGCATCTTCATAGCGACCATGGTTGAGCACCGCGCCAGGCTTGAGGGCGGCGTTGCTGGGCACGCGAAAGGCTTTGAGCGACGCCGCCGGGCCATCGATGCGCACGGTGACATTGCGCAAGTGCACAGGCTCGCCCGGGTCGATGGTCAGCACCAGGCGTGGGTCCTTGCCGCCCTTGACCTCACTGTCGATCTGCGGCTGGTAGTAGCCCAGCGCCTGGGCGGCCTTGCGCGCCTGCTCCTCGGCGCCGCGACTGAAGCGCAGCAAGGCCTCCTCGTCACGATCCCCCAAGCCACCGATGTAACCTTCTACGTTGGCCTTGAGTTCATCGTTGGACGGCTGGACTCGTACTTCCAACTCACTGTTTGCCAGTGCCGCGCAGCTGAGGGACAGCAAAAGCGCGCCACCGGTCATTCTTCCTGGGAGGTTCATGGCGCGGATGCTATCACGAGCGTAGGTGCCTGATAGAGCCGGACATTTCGCAAAAGTTCGGCCGACTATGCCGTTGCGCTTTGCAGAACCTGCGGGTTGGCGTGGAAGAACACATGCTCGCGGATCGGTCCTACAGCAACTTCACCAATTTCCTCGTAACCCTGGCGCTTATAGAACTCAAGGTAACGCGGGTTGCCGGTGTCCAGCACCACGCCTTGGGAATGCTCGTCCACCGCACACCAGTTATGGACCGCCTCAAGCAACTGTTCACCGAAATGTTTGCCCTGGAACTGTGGGTGCACCCCCAGTAGCGGCAGTACATGCACTGCATCCGAAGGCAGGCAGGCCAACACCGCCGCGTGGTATTCCAAGTAGCGTCGGGTGCAGCGAAAACCGGTGCTCAAGACCATGCGCAGACGCCAGGCCCAACTTTCGGTGATACCCAGGCGTCGCTGCGGCGGGGCGATCAGGGCGATGCCGATCAGGCGGTCGTTGACCAGCAGGCCAATGGCCGGCAGGTCCTGGAGAAAATGCTGCTTGACCAACTCACGCACCGTGGCCCGGACCCGCTGTTCATAACCTGGACGCTCGGATTCGAACAGGTAGCTGAAGGTAGGCTCATGGCGATAGGCCTGGTACAACAACGAACGGGCTTCACGGGAATAACCACTGTCGAGCATATGGACGTCGGCGATGGCGGTTTCAGGCATGGCGTTGGATCTCCTGGGGCGAGGCTCGGTGAGGCCCAGCTCTTATTGAGTACGAACCCGATTGGGTTGCGATCGTTCCTACACCCACAGGACATTAGCAGCGCATTTGTCCTACTGCCACGCTGGCTCCCTTCCCACATGTCAGCTAGCATCGCAGTTTTGCCAGGACAGCCGACCATGAAGATCGTCTCCTTCAACATCAACGGGCTGCGCGCCCGTCCCCATCAGCTGGCGGCGCTGATCGAGAAGCACCAGCCGGATGTGATCGGGCTGCAGGAAACCAAGGTCCACGACGAACAGTTCCCCCTGGCCGAAATCCAGGCCCTGGGTTACCACGTGCATTACCACGGACAAAAAGGCCACTACGGCGTCGCCCTGCTCTCCCGCCAGGCGCCGCTGAGCCTGTACAAAGGCTTCGAGGGCGACGACGAGGACGCCCAGCGGCGCTTCATCTGGGGCACCTTCGCCGATGCCAACGGCGTACCGGTGACCATCATGAACGGCTATTTCCCACAAGGTGAAAGCCGCGACCACCCGACCAAATTCCCGGCCAAGGAGCGTTTCTACAGCGATTTGCAGCAACTGCTGGAAAGCCGCTTCAGCAACGATCAGCCGCTGGTGGTGATGGGTGACGTGAACATTTCCCCGGAAGACTGCGACATCGGCATCGGCCCGGACAACATGAAGCGCTGGCTGAAGACCGGCAAATGCAGCTTCCTGCCGGAAGAACGCGAGTGGATGGCCCGCCTGAAAAACTGGGGCCTGGTGGACAGCTTCCGCCACCTGAACCCGGACGTCACCGACCGCTTCAGCTGGTTCGACTACCGCAGCCGCGGGTTCGAAGACGAGCCCAAGCGCGGCCTGCGCATCGACCTGATCCTCACCTCCCACGGCCTGCTGCCACGGGTCAAGGACGCCGGGGTGGACTATGAGCTGCGGGGCATGGAAAAACCGTCGGACCACGCGCCGATCTGGCTGCAGTTGAGCTGACCGCGTCACACCAAACCGCTGTGGGAGCAAAGCTTGCTCGCGATGAACGATGACACGGTCCTGCAGTTGAACCGTGCCGCCTGAATCGCGAGCAAGCTTTGCTCCCACAGAAACTTTCTGATTCTGCGACCCCATTGCCCTGCCGCGCCTGACAAGTCGCAACCCTGTCACCTTTCAGTAACCTGACTGACTTAATCTTCCGGCACTTCCTCGGGTTCAGAAGGTGTCGGCATGCGGCTGCGCGTTGTCTGTTTCATCGGCCTCTGGTTACCGTCCATGGCATCGGCCGGCAGTTTGCCCATTCCCGAACAGGGCCCGGCCCTGCGCCTCCAAGGTTCCAACACCATCGGCGCGGCGCTCGAGCCGGCCCTGGTCAGGGGCTTGATGGAAGATCAGGGGCTGCTCAGGGTCAGCAGCGAAATCACCGGTCGCGACAACGAGCAGCGCATCGTCGGCCAGACCGTCGACGGCCGGCGGGTAGAAGTGGACATCGCGGCTCACGGCTCCAGCACCGGTTTCGCCGCCCTCAAGCAGGGCAACGCCGACCTGGCCGCCTCTTCGCGACCGATCAAGGACGGTGAGCTGAAGGAACTGTCGTCCCTGGGCGACCTGAAAAGTCCCACCGCCGAGCAGGTCATCGCCATTGATGGCCTGGCGATTATTCTTCATCCGCAGAACCCGCTACGTCAGCTCGATACCCTGCAACTGGCACGGATATTCAGTGGCGAGGCGAAAACCTGGGAGGCAGTGGGCGTTACTGGCGGGGCGATTCATCTGTATGCCCGCGATGAACAATCCGGCACCTACGATACCTTCAAGGAGCTGGTGCTCAGCCGCCAGGGAAAACGGCTAGATCCTTCAGCGCGGCGCTTCGAATCCAGCGAACAGTTGTCCGACGCGGTCAGCCAGGACCCGCAAGGCATCGGTTTCATCGGTTTGCCCTACATACGCCAGGCCAAGGCGCTGGCGATTGTCGACGGCGACTCGCAACCCATGTTGCCGTTGAACCACCTGATCGCCACCGAAGACTATCCCTTGTCCCGCCGGCTGTTCTTCTACCTGCCGCCCCGGGAAACCAACCCCTGGGCCACGGCGCTGGTCGAGTTCACCCAAAGCGACCAGGGCCAGGCCATCGTTGCGGCCAATGGGTTCATCGCCCAGACCGTCCAGGCCATGGCCGTCACCCCCAATGCACTGATGCCCGAGGGTTACCAGGCCCTGAGTCGTCATGCCCAACGCCTGAGCGTGAATTTTCGCTTCGAAGAAGGCAGTGCCAACCTCGACAACAAGGCTCATCAGGATCTGGGCCGGGTGCTCGACTATATCCAGAAGCACGGCAAGACCGAGCGGCGCGTGACGCTGGTGGGTTTCGGTGACGCCAAGGACGACCTGGCACGGGCGGATCTTTTATCCAAACTGCGGGCCATGGCGGTGCGACGTGAACTGGTCAAGTACGGCGTGACCCTGCGCGAAGTGCGCGGCTTCGGCGCGCTGATGCCGGTGGCAGCCAATAATGAAGATGGAGGGCGGATCAGGAATCGGCGGGTGGAGGTTTGGGTTTACTAGCAACGCCGCCATCAAAAGACGAACCCGCTTTTTGTGGCGAGGGGATTTATCCCCGTTGGGCTGCGAAGCAGCCCCCAAAGGCGCTACGCAATCTATCTGAGATACCTCACTGTCAGGTTTTAGGGCTGCTTCGCAGCCCAGCGGGGATAAATCCCCTCGCCACAATAGCTTGTTGTTTATCCCGCTAACTTCGATGTAGGAACAAGCCAAGTCGCCTTGCGCCATTGCCTACAACTACGCCAGAATCCGCCGGCTTGTGCGCCTGGAGGTCCGGCTCTATCGTTTCCCGGTCGCTGACGAATCAGCGATCGGGTTTGGTAGCCCGGGTTGTCGGTGCATAGCGTCACCCTCTGCAAGTGCAGTCATGCACTTCGCTTTTTGGTGGCCATGCGCAGGGTCTCTTCGGAGGCGCCGGCTCCGATGCCCGGTCTACCAACCTTCGTATGGCCACCACCCAATTCGTTTGGTAGCGAGCAGGTGATGGCTCCTTTTCAAATGCATCGGAGCTTCAACTATGTTCAAAGCAACACCCAACCCGCCGGATTCCGATCCAACGACCCACAACTCAAAAGAATTCGACGAAGCCGCTGACCGCGCCCTCGACTACTACCTCAAACCCAAACCCGACAAACCCGAGCCTGATCCAAGCCAACTCTTCACGGTCGTCAACGGCGTCGACACCGAATCCCTGCTCGCCAATCTCAGTGAAAACCTGGCCTCGGCCAATGCCATGGTCAGCAATCTGGCCTTCGACCTGGAAGGCCCGAGGCGCCACATTGCCCTGGGCATCCAGCAGTTGATCGAACTGAGCGGATTGCTGGCGAACCGGGCGCTGGATAACATCGACCCGCGCTAACCGACTCACCGCCTCTGGAGCACACCAGAGGCCTGTGGGAGCAAAGCTTGCTCCCACAACAGGTTTGCCTTTGCCCCGACGGTTTGTGCCTGGTTGACTATTAGCGCCCCGCCAACTCCATGATCATCCGCGACAACAGATAAATCCTTGGCACTACGCTCTCAACCTCCGCGTATTCCTCCGGCGTATGGATGTTGCCACCGACAATGCCAAAACCATCCAGCGTCGGCGTACCCACCCCGGCCGACAAGCTGGCATCCGCCGCGCCGCCGCTGCCTTCTTCGGTGAGTTTGCGCCCCAGTTCGCCATAGATCCCTTGGGCCATGGCCATCAATCGATCCGACTCCGCCGTCTGCGGCATCGGTGGCAGGCCGCGTTTGAGGCTGGTGGTGACTTCGGTGTCGGCGATCAATTTGTCCTGCGACACCCGCGCCAGGTCTTTTTCGATGCGGTCGAACTCCTCCGGCACCGCCGCCCGCACGTCAGCCTTGGCGCTGGCCCGGTCGGGGATCACGTTGGTCCGGTCGCCAGCCTGGAGCACGGTGAAGTTGATGGTGGTTTTCTTTTCCGCGTCGCCGAGCTTGCCCAGCTGCAGGATCTGGTGCGCGGCTTCCATCGCCGCATTACGCCCCAGTTCCGGCGCGACACCGGCGTGGGACGCCTTGCCCTTGACCTCCACCAGCGCGGTGGCACTGCCCTTGCGCCAAACCACCAAGCCATCAGCCGGGCGCCCCGGTTCCAGGTTGAGGGTCACGTCATGGGCCTTGGCGGTTTTCTTGATCAGGTCGGTGGCCACGTCCGAGCCGGTTTCTTCGCTGGCATCCAGCAGGAAGGTGATCTGCGCGTAATTCTTGAAGTCGAGGTTCTTGAGGATCTTCAACGCGTAGATGCCGGCGACGATGCCGCCCTTGTCGTCCATCACCCCCGGCCCATAGGCGCGACCGTCCTTGATGTGGAACGGACGCTCGGCGGCCGAGCCTTCCTTGAACACCGTGTCCATGTGGGCCATCAGCAGGATCTTCGCCTTGCCGGTGCCCTTGAGGGTCGCCAGGATGTGCTGGGTACCGTCCGAATTCGGCACCTTCTCGATGGTGGCGCCCAGCTTCTTCAATTCGTCGATGGCAATGTCACCGACCTGGCTCAGCCCCGGTACATACCCGGAGCCGGAGTCGATATTCACCAGCCGTTCCAACAGCTTCAGGGCTTCGCCCTTGTATTGCTCGGCATCGGCCAGGACTTGCTGGTGGGGCTGCGCAAAGGCCATGGGGGCGAAGGCGCCAAGGGCCAGGCTCAGGCCGAGACTGACGGCCAGGCGAGTGCGAAGAGCGGTCATCGTCATGATTTCATCCTTGTTCCGTATCGAAAGAGTGCCACAGGCACCCTACCCGACAATGACCCAAGGCTCTAGACAGCAGGTGGCCATCTCAGCCCCGTGGCCGCAAGTGGCTTTGCCTGGAAACCTCTGCATCGCGAGCTTCCCAGGTCAGCGGGGTTGCCTGGCGTCTATCAGGGCAGCACCCAATAGACATCCGTGAATGAAGGGGTATTTATTCTTCTTCAAATGCCCCGCCCTGCCACAGATCTTGGCTATACATGACTCATCAGGCGGCTGTCATGGTTGGTATCAAAGCAAAAGCGGCCCTGTCATCGCGATATGCCCGGGTTTCAGCTTCACTTAACACATTCTGTCCTGACCCATGGAGGGCAAAACATGCTGGTGTTGTGGGTAGTCCTTGCCGTGTTTATCGCCTGGAGCTGGTTGACGTATCCAGGCATCGGTCATGTGCTGTACGACATGGGCACGGCGCTGGAGGCACGGCTCTACCGGTTGCACAAGATCACCGTCCCCATCAGTGAGATGACCGTGTCGACCTGGCAAGGCGGGCCATATGAAGCGTCCGGCAGCATCCTGATGCTGCATGGCTACAGCGCCGACAAGAATCTGTGGCTGCGTTTTGCCCGGCATTTTGTCGGCGACTACCGGGTGGTGGTGCCCGACCTGGCCGGCCATGGCGAAACCGGCTTCAAGGCCGGCGGCGGCTATGACATCCCGACCCAGGCCCGACGGGTGATCGAGTTGCTCGACGCCTGTGGCCTGGACAAGGTCCATGTGGTCGGCAATTCCATGGGCGGTTACCTCGCCGCGTGGCTGGCGGCTACTTCGCCCGAGCGCGTACTGACCTTGGCGCTGATCGATCCGGCCGGCGTCACCGCTCCCCAGGCCAGCGACATGGAACGCCACCTGGCCGCCGGGCATAACCCGTTCCTCGTCGACTCACGGGATGATTTCGCGCCATTCTACGCCATGACCATGGCCTCCCCACCCTGGGTACCCAGCGTGGTGCTGGCGGCGTTGGCCGAACGTTACGAACAGCGCCGCGATGAACTGGCGGAGATCTTCGTCGACTTTCGCGCCAGCCCGCCGATGGAGCCGCGCCTGGCCGACATCCGCGCCCCATCCTTGCTGCTCTGGGGCCGCAAGGACCGGCTGATCGACGTGAGCAGCGTGCCGGTGTGGAGCAAGGGCATCGCCGACCTGCGGGTGGAGATCTGGGACGGCATCGGCCATATGCCCATGGTCGAACGACCGGGGAAAACCGCGGCGCTGTACCGGGACTTTCTCAAGGGCTTGGGGCAATGACGGCAATGTAAATCATGTGGGAGCGAGCTTGCTCGCGATAGCGGCGATACATCCAACACTGATTCAAGCTGACACACCGCCATCGCGAGCAAGCTCGCTCCCACCGGGATTCGTGGCAACTGAGGGGTATCGATTTTCATGAACATCCTCTACGACGAACACCTCGACGGTCCCTTGCCGAAGGTGGACAAGCAAGCCCTGCTTCAAGCCTTGCAGGCACAGATTCCAGACCTGGACATCCTGCATCGAGAGGAAGACCTCAAGCCCTACGAATGCGACGGCTTGTCAGCCTATCGCACCACGCCGATGCTGGTGGTGCTGCCCAGGCGTGTCGAGCAGGTGCAAGCGCTGCTCAAGCTCTGTCATGGGCAGAACGTCCCGGTGGTCGCCCGGGGCGCCGGAACTGGTCTATCCGGCGGCGCCTTGCCCCTGGCGAGCGGCGTGTTGCTGGTGATGGCGCGGTTCAACCAGATCCTGCACATTGACCCCGACGCCCGCACCGCGAGGCTTCAGCCGGGTGTACGCAACCTGGCGATCTCCCAGGCGGCGGCGCCGTTCGGGCTGTATTACGCACCAGATCCTTCGTCGCAGATCGCCTGTTCCATCGGCGGCAATGTCGCGGAAAACGCCGGAGGCGTGCACTGCCTCAAATACGGTCTGACGGTGCACAACCTGTTGCAGCTGGAGATCCTCACCATCGAAGGCGAACGCCTGACCCTGGGCAGCGAAGCCCTGGATTCACCAGGCCTGGACCTGCTGGCACTGTTCACCGGCTCCGAAGGCTTGCTGGGGGTGATCACCGAAGTGACGGTCAAACTGTTGCCCCGGCCCCAGGTCGCCAAGGTGCTGCTGGCCAGTTTCGACTCGGTGGACAAGGCCGGGCGGGCGGTGGCCGACATCATCGCCGCCGGCATTATTCCCGGCGGCCTGGAAATGATGGACAACCTGGCGATCCGCGCCGCCGAGGACTTCGTCCATGCCGGTTACCCGGTGGACGCCGAAGCGATCCTGCTGTGCGAATTGGACGGCGTCGAGGCCGACGTCCATGACGACTGCGAACGGGTCCGCCAGGTGTTGGAGCAGGCCGGCGCCACCGAGGTGCGCCAGGCGCGGGACGAGGCCGAGCGGTTGCGGTTCTGGGCCGGGCGCAAGAACGCCTTCCCGGCGGTCGGTCGCCTGGCGCCGGACTATTACTGCATGGACGGCACCATCCCGCGCCGGGCCTTGCCCGAGGTACTGCAGCGCATCGCCAGCCTCGGTGCCGAGCATGGCCTGCGGGTCGCCAATGTGTTTCACGCCGGCGACGGCAACATGCACCCACTGATCCTGTTCGATGCCAACCAGCCCGGCGAACTGGAGCGCGCCGAAACCCTGGGCGGGAAAATCCTCGAATTGTGTGTCCAGGTGGGCGGCAGCATCACCGGCGAACACGGGGTTGGCCGGGAAAAAATCAATCAGATGTGCACACAGTTCAACAGCGACGAACTGAACCTGTTCCACGCGGTAAAAGCGGCGTTCGACCCCCAAGGCCTGCTCAACCCCGGCAAGAACATTCCCACCCTGCACCGCTGCGCCGAGTTCGGTGCCATGCACATCCATGGCGGGCAGTTGCCATTTCCTGAACTGGAGCGTTTCTGATGAGCCGCGAAGCCGACCAGGACGCCAGCGACCTGCTACTCGAACAGGTCAATCGCGCACGGGCCAATACCACGCCACTGCGCATCCAGGGTTCGAACAGCAAGGCCTTCCTGGGGCGCGAAGTGGCCGGCGAAGTGCTGGATACCCGCGTGCATCGTGGCATCGTCCACTACGACCCGACCGAGTTGGTGGTCACGGCCCGTGCCGGTACCCCATTGCGGGAACTGCTCGCCGCCCTCGACGCCGCCGGACAGCGGCTGCCCTGCGAACCGCCGGCGTTCGGCGACGACGCCACGGTCGGCGGCATGGTCGCTGCCGGACTATCGGGGCCACGTCGCCCGTGGGCCGGTTCGGTGCGCGACTTCGTCCTCGGCACGCGCCTGATCAGTGGTCACGGCACGTTGCTGCGTTTCGGCGGCGAGGTGATGAAAAATGTCGCCGGCTATGATCTCTCGCGCCTGCTGGCCGGCAGTTTCGGTTGCCTGGGGGTGATCACCGAAGTGTCCTTGAAGGTCCTGCCCAAGCCACGTCACAGCCTGAGCATCCGCCTGGAACTGGACAGCACCGAAGCGCTGCAGAAACTCGCCGAATGGGGTCGACAACCGTTGCCCATCAGCGCCGCCAGCCATGACGGCGACTGCCTGCACCTGCGCCTGGAAGGGGGCGAAGGCTCGGTCAGCGCCGCTCATCAGCGCTTTGGTGGCGAGGTGATCGACGATCGATACTGGACGGCACTGAATGAACATCGGCTGGCCTTCTTCGACGAAGGCTCGCCGTTGTGGCGCCTGTCGTTGCCCAACCATACCGGCCCGCTCGCCCTGCCCGGCGCGCAACTGATCGATTGGGGTGGCGCGCAGCGCTGGTTGAAAACCGAGGACGACACGGTGCAAGCCCTGGCCCATGAAGTGGGCGGCCATGCCACCTGCTATCGTCAGGGTGCCAGCGATACACCGTTCCAGCCACTGGCTCCGGCGCTGCTGCGCTATCACCGGCAGTTGAAGGCCCAGCTCGACCCGCTCGGGCTGTTCAACCCTGGCCGGATGTACCCGGAGATCTAGCATGCAGACTCGGTTCAGTGAGGAAAGCAAAAATCTGCCCCGCGCCGAAGAAGCAGAACGGATCCTGCGCAGTTGCGTGCATTGCGGTTTCTGCAATGCCACCTGCCCCACCTACCAATTGCTCGGCGATGAACTGGACGGCCCGCGAGGGCGCATCTACCTGATCAAGCAAGTGCTCGAAGGCCAGCCGGCGACAGCCAGCACCCAACTGCACCTGGATCGCTGCCTGTCGTGTCGCAACTGCGAGACCACCTGCCCGTCCGGCGTGGATTACCACAACCTGCTGGACATCGGCCGGGCAGTGGTCGATCAGGCCGTACCGCGCCCCGCTGGCCAACGCGCACTGCGCCTGGGCCTGCGAAGCCTGGCGGCCAGCCCCGAGCGGTTCAAGGCCCTGCTGCGTCTTGGGGCGATCTTCCGTCCATTACTGCCGACGAACCTGAGCGCCAAGTTGCCCCGCCCTTCCCCTGCCCGTAGCGAGCGCCCACCGCTTCGACATGGGCGTACGGTGTTGATGCTCGAAGGGTGCGTGCAACCAGGCCTCTCGCCCAACACCAACACCTCGGCAGCGCGGGTACTGGATCGGCTTGGCATCAGCGTAATCCCCTGTGCAGAGGCCGGCTGCTGCGGTGCGCTGGATTATCACCTCGATGCCCAAGCCACCGGACTGGACCGTGCCCGACGTAACATCGACGCTTGGTGGCCGCACCTGGAGAACGGCGCTGAAGCCATCGTCCAGACGGCCAGCGGCTGCGGCGCATTCATCAAGGACTACGGGCATCTGCTGGAACATGACCCCGCCTACGCCGCCAAGGCCAGACAGGTGAGTGAACGAGCACTGGACCTGGTGCAGGTACTCGGCAAGGAACCGCTGGAACAGATCTGCGCGGCCAGGAACCAGCGCATTGCCGTGCATTGCCCCTGCACCTTGCAACACGCACAGAAACTCGGCGGCAGCATCGAAGCGCTATTGACGCGGTTGGGTTTCAACCTCACCGAGGTGCCCGACGGCCATTTGTGTTGCGGCTCGGCCGGCACCTATTCGCTGACCCAGCCGGCCCTGGCGCGGCAGTTGCGCGACAACCGCCTCAACGCGCTGGAAAGCGGCCAGCCGGAGCTGATTGTCACGGCCAACGTCGGCTGCCAGAACCACCTCGACGGCGCCGGTCGCACGCCCGTACGACACTGGATCGAGCTGGTGGATCAGTCCCTGGCAGAATGAAGTCCTGAAGATTCTTCGTTTGCCGGGGCCGGCGAAGGCTGCGATCTTTCGTCCAACTTTCCCACAGCCCTCGCCAGGAATTCTCACGATGAGCTTCGTCAGCCCCGACCTGATCCGCCAACGCTTCTCCAGGGCGATGTCCGACATGTACCGCGACGAGGTGCCACTGTATGGCGCCCTGATGAAGCTGGTGGAGCACACCAACGCCCAGGTGCTGGCCGAAGACCCGGCCCTGGCCGCACACCTGCGCAGCACCGGCGAACTCGAACGCCTGGACCTGGAACGCCACGGCGCGATTCGCGTTGGCACCGCCGCCGAGCTGGCGACCCTGGGGCGTCTGTTCGCGGTCATGGGCATGCAGCCGGTGGGCTACTACGACCTCACGCCGGCCGGGGTGCCGGTGCATTCCACGGCCTTCCGCGCCGTGCACGAAAGCGCGTTGCAGGTCAGCCCGTTCCGGGTGTTTACCTCGCTGCTGCGCCTGGAACTGATCGAGAATGCCGAGCTTCGGGCCTTTGCCGAGTCGGTGCTGGCCAAACGGCAGATCTTCACCCCCAGCGCCCTTGAGCTCATTGACCTGGCCGAACGCCAGGGTGGCCTGACCGAAGCCCAGGCCGAGGACTTCGTCCTACAGGCCCTGGAAACCTTTCGCTGGCACCACAGCGCCACGGTCACCGCCGAACAGTACCGGCAATTGAGCGCCCAACATCGTTTGATCGCCGACGTGGTGGCGTTCAAGGGCCCGCACATCAACCACCTGACGCCGCGCACCCTGGACATCGACATCGTTCAGGCGCGGATGCCCGTGCACGGCATTACCCCCAAGGCCGTGATCGAAGGTCCACCCCGTCGGCAGTGCCCGATCCTGCTGCGCCAGACCAGTTTCAAGGCACTGGACGAACCCGTCGCCTTTACCGACCAGGCACAAGCCCAGGGCAGCCACAGCGCCCGCTTCGGCGAAATCGAACAACGGGGCGCCGCGCTCACGCCCAAGGGCCGCGCGCTCTACGACCGATTGCTGAACGCCGCGCGGGATGCGCTGGGGGAGTTTCCCAACGAAGCCAACGCCGAACGCTACAACCGGCTGATGAGCGAACACTTTGTCGAATTCCCTGACAACCACGATGAGCTGCGCCGACAAGCATTGGCCTACTTTCGCTATTTCGTGACGCCCAAGGGCCTCGCCGCCAAGGGCACCCTCGGGCAAGCGGCGTCCCTGGAGCACTTGCTCGCGCAGCAATACCTGCGCGCCGAACCTTTGGTGTACGAGGATTTCCTGCCAGTCAGCGCTGCCGGTATCTTCCAGTCGAACCTCGGCGATGCCGCCCAGAGCCATTACGCCGGGCAGTCCAACCGCCAGGCCTTTGAAGAGGCGTTGGGGGGAGCGACCATTGATGAGCTGGGGTTGTATGCCCAGACTCAACAGCGCTCTATCGATGAGTGCAGGGCCACATTGGGCTTGTAGGAACAGGCCGAAGGATAAAACGGCAAAAAGCTGCATGACCAGGCGTGTTGCGCAGCACGCCTACATCGGCCACTTTGCCTGGCTTTCGCGGTGTTTGCTCAGGCCACAAAGAGCTGCAACGCGCCGGGCAAACCTTTGTGCGCTTTCTTGCTTGGCTGAGGGAAATAATCGCCAATAATCTGTTCAACTATTTGATATTTATCGTTTTTTTAAAAAATGGCATAGCTCTTGATAATCGTCAGGCCACCTCGGGGCGATTCCCGTCCCAGGCCCATAGTTATCCAGGAAGGAGAGCATCCATTGGCTACCCCCGCGTACATATCCGTTACAGGCACCAAACAAGGTCTGATCACTGCCGGTGCGTTTACCGCCGATTCAGTGGGCAACACCTATCAAGAAGGTCATGAAGACCAAGTCATGGTGCAGGCCTTCGAACACCAAGTGACAATCCCTCTCGACCCTCAGTCCGGTCAGCCAACTGGTCAGCGCATACACAAACCCCTGATCATCACCAAGGTATTCGACAAGGCCTCGCCACTGCTGCTGGCCGCCCTGACGAGCGGCGAACGCCTGACCGAAGTCAAGATCCAGTGGTACCGCACCTCGGCCGCCGGCACCCAGGAGCACTACTACACCACTACATTGGAAGACGCGCTCATCGTCGATATCAAGGACTACATGCTCAACTGCCAGGACCCTGCGAACACACACTTCACCCATCTCGAAGACGTGCACTTCACCTATCGCAAGATCACCTGGACTCACGAAGTCAGCGGCACCTCGGGCTCCGATGACTGGCGTTCGCCCGTGGTCGGTTAAATCGGGAGCAGCCGTCCATGCATCGGCCAACTCCGCTGACTAATGTGCAGTTGAAAACAATCGATGGGGGTTGATTCAGGATGGTGTTCGCCCAGTGCGATGGCCTCGGCAATCCATGCACTGGTAAAGAGCCTGACACTGGGCGAACGGGCACAATAATAATCGAACTTTTAGAAGATGTCCGTGAGCCTGTTTAAATAATTATTCATCGTTACAACTGTTCACAACTGAGCCCCCCCAGCCGCTTGTACAATTACAGTGCGCCGTGACGAGAGCACTTCCCACTCGGCTGGGTGGGCATCCCGCGCGCAACGGCCACTCGCCATAGAGCCCGACGGGAGCATGCATCCTCGCCAGGGGTTTGTGTTTGAATGGGCATTATGTATTAGCTGTACAAACAGTTATACAAAACGATGAATAAGTACAAACGTTATTCGCAACACGTCGTTGCAAGTTTAAACAGTCATTAAAAAAATCTTTTAATACCCCGTGTGACTCACTTCAGCCACGCCGACCGGTTTTCTGCGCATCGGTATCCCCTGCCTCAGGATCGCCGTGCTGTTGCTTGCGCTTGGCCGGGTCATTGGGCCGCAAGGCATCGTTATCGCGTTCCACTTCACCGGGCAACGCCGGCTCGTCGGGGTTCTGCGGCGTTTGGTCGGGGCTGTGCTTCATGGCGAACTCCTTGAATCCTTCAGGCTTGGATCACGCGTCGGGGTCGGCGACTTCTTCAGCGACGTTGGCGTCCGGGGAGCGTTGGTGCAGTTGCTCGGCCTTGGTCTTCAAAGCCTGCCACTGCGCCAGGTCGATGGCGCCCAGGCCGAACAGATCATTGGCCAGCCGCATCAGTTCGGTGAAGTGAGCGTCGGGGGACTGCTGCCAGTAGGCCTTGTCGTCGAACAATCGCTGCCAATCGGCCAGCGACGCAAGTTTGAGGTCATCGCTCATGACGGGCTCCTGCGAGACATTCATAAGTTATGAGGGGCGACGTTCGCGGGGAGTTCCAATGATTCTCAGTAGCCGGTCATTTCCAGGTAACCCGTGCCGCCCTGGTTGCCATGCAGTTGCACCGGTCCTTCCCAGTAGGGGATGCGCAAGTTCATCCAGGCATTGGGATTCAGCGCGTGGACAGTAATGTCGAGTTGCTTGCCGGGGATCTTGATGGCCCAGCCTACCGGCATCGAGCGCCCGGCGACCTTGGCGGTGTCCAGGGGCTGCAGGCTGATTTCCCCGGCGCGCAGGGTTTGCGCTTGGCCCTGGGCGTCGATCCAGGTGCCCGTGAGGTACGGCGCACCGTCCTTGTGGCGCATGCGGTAGAGCATCAGGTGCTCGCCGTTGTCCAGGTGCAAGGAGAACCAGTCCCAACCGGTCTGGTTGGCGGTCAGGGGCTGGCTGCTCCATTCGCGGTCGAGCCAGGCCGGGCCGCTGACCGCATAACGCCGGCCGTCGATCTCCAATTCACCGCTGGCCTGGAAGAACGGCTGGCTGTAGTAGTACGACGCTTGCCCCTGTTCGGACTTCTGGCTGAAACCTTGATCGCCCTGCAACACCAGCGGCCGGCTCGATGTGAGCCGCAACGCATAGCTGAAGCGCGGGTCGCGAGCCTTCAACTGCATGTCCGCCAACGGCTCGGCCCCTGCAACCCGGGTGCCGAATTGCCAGTCGTCGATCCAGGCATTGAAGGGCACCGCCTGCACCCCGGCCTGCCCTACCCCACCTCGGGCATAACGCTCGGCGGCATGGTGCACGGTGGCGGATGTGACCGCAGCGTGACCGAGCCAGATCGTCTGGTTGCGCCAGCCGCTGGCCTGGGGCGCGGCGTCCAAGGCACTGCGAAACAGCGTCCACTGCACACCGAAATCACGGCCCTGGGCATCCTTGAGATTGGCGGTGACGTACCACCACTCGATGCGAAAACCTTCATGAAGGCCATGGTCGGCCGGAAAACTGAACAGCCGCCCCGGCACAACCGGCGTGAACGCGACAGCCTGGTCGCCGAGGCCGGCAAAGCCCTTTTGCGCCGGCGCCGAGTCATCACAACCGCTGAGCAACGCCAGCAACAACACGCAGACACTAATCCTCATGGGCAAAGGTCCTCAACAAATCCGCCGGCTGCGTGCGGTACAACGCGTACAGCGGCCAGGCCGATGCCAGTAGCGTGGCGAGCATCGCCAGGGCCAGCAACTGCACCAATTGCAACGGGAACACCCGCAGCGGCAGGCGCCAACCGAAGGCCTGCACGTTGATCACCGCGTCCAGGCACCAGGCCAGGGCGATGCCCAGCGGCAACGCCAGGACCAGGGTCAGCAGTGCCAGCAACCAGGTCTGGCCGAGATTGAGCAACATCAACTGCCGGCGCGTCACGCCCAGCGCCCATAGCGGCGCCAACTGACCGAGGCGACTCTGGCTCTGGGTCAGCAGGCTGATGAACAACGCCACCCCGGCCACCGCCAGGGTCAGGCTGTTGAGGGCGGCGGTGGCGGCGAAGGTGCGTTCGAACACCTGGGTCGACCAACCCTTGAGCCGGGCTTGATCGACGATGCGGCTGTCATCCAGGCTGAAGCGGCCTTGCAACGCTGTCAGTAGCGCCGGGATCGCGGGCGGATCGATACGCAGGTTGAAACGGTTCGGTGTCAGGTTCGGCCAGTGCGCCAGCAAGTGATCGGCATTGACCAGCACATGCCCCTTGGGATTGCCGTAGTCGGCGTAGATCCCGACGATGCGCAGCAACCATGGCCCCTGCGGCGTCGGCAGGGTCAACTGATCGCCGATGCTCACCTTGAGGCGTCGGGCCAGTTGCTCGCTGAGCATGAGGGTATCGGCGGCCGCCAGTTGCTCCCACGGTTTGTCGCCGGCCGATTCCAGCAGCGGCCAGTGCTGGCGATAGTGGGGATGATCGATGATGCCGTGGATATCCGACGGCCAGCCCTGCAACGGGACCGAGATTTGCCAGAGGGGAACGACGGCAGTGATCGCCGGTTGCTGCTTGAGCCAGGCGTGCAGTTCGTTCGCCTGGGCCGGGGTTTGCGGATTGATGTACAACTCGGCGGTCAGCCGTTGTTCGAGCCAGTTACTGAAGGTCTGGCGGAAACCGGCGGTCATGCTGCCGGCACCGATGTTCGCCGCCAGCGCCAGCAACAACGCCATCAACGCCAGGCTCAACGTCGGCAATTGCTGGCGGCAATCGGCGAGAAACCATTGTCCGAGTACCGAGCGGCTGCGACGCGACAACAGGTTCAGAGCGCTGTTGAGCAACACCGGCAAGGCCAGCGCCGCCCCCAATAGCAAGGCCGTCATCAAGACAAAACCGCTGGCCAGATTATCGCCCCAGATCAACGCCGACGCAGCGATCACCCCGGCCAGTGTCGCCACCCAACCCTGGCGTCGCAACCAGCGCGCATGAGCCTGATGCCAGGCCTGGGGATTGGCCAGCGCCAGCAAGGGCAGACGCGCGGCCCGCAGCAAACTGTCGGCCCCGGCTAGCAGCGCACCGAGCAGGCTCAGGCCGACGCCGCTGAGCCACCACCACGGGCTGAGGTTCAACTGCCCGGGCACTTCAGCACCGTACAAGCCCCGCAGACTTGCCGCGACATCGGGCAACAAGAGGCTCGCCAGCCAATAGCCGCTGAGCACCCCGGCGATGCCCCCCAGCAACGCCAGCGCCCCCAGCTCGAAGACCAGGCTGGTGATCAGCACCCGCGCACTGACGCCACAGGCCCGCAGGGTTCGCAGTAAGCCACGACGCTGTTCCAGGGCCAGGCCAATGGCAGCGTGGACAATGAACAGCCCCACCACAAAGGATAAAAATCCCAGGGCGTCGAGGTTCAAGTGAAAGCTTTCGGTCAGACGCGACAGATTGTTTTCTTCATCGGCGCGCTTGAGTTGCAACCGACCGTTGAATGCCTCCGGCAACGCCGCACTGAACGTGGCGGGCAACAGCAATCGCGACAGCTGCTCCGGCAACCCGAGCACCTGCTGGGCAAAACCAATGTCCATCAACAGCACGCCCGGCGCCATGTCCACTTGGGCGTGCAGCGGCGGCAGGGATCGCCCATCGACCGTCCGGGGCCGATCACCCTCGCCCATGCCCAAGGCTTGCAACGTCTGCGGGGCGATCCAGGTGCGGCCGGGATCGCTGAAAAACGCCACCACCTCGGTCATCTCCCGCGCCTGCCCCACCAGCGCCGCACCAGGGGGCAGCGACACCGGATCGATCCCCATCAATTGCAGGCGCTGCTCCTCGTGGCCCTCGAGCATCACTCGCGCCTGCAACACCGGCGACACCGGCCAGCCCTGGCGCCGCAGATCGACAAACCATTGCTGAGGAAACGTGCCGCCGCCGGGTGCACTGAGGCTGGCCTGGGGTTCGCCGCCAATCAGTTGGCTGGCCCGGGCGTAGCTGTCCCGGGCCTGACTGTTCAGCGCTTGCACGCCGGTTAGCAGACTGGTGGCGAGCCAGAGCCCGGTCAATACGCTGAAAAACTGCACCGGGTGCTGGCGCCAGTGACTGAGCAACGCCTTGAGGGTCTGCCGAAAGATCATCAACCCTGGGCCACTTCAGCCAGGCGACCGCGCTGCAACACCACCCGATGGGCCAGGCGCGCCGCCACCCGGGGGCTGTGGGTCACCATCAGCAGGCTGGTGGAGCTGCCATCCAGCAGTTCCAGCAGCAGTTGCAGCACTTCGTCGCTGGTGGTTTCGTCGAGGCTGCCGGTAGGTTCGTCGGCCAGTAACAGGGGCGGTCGCGAGGCCAACGCCCGCCCCAGCGCGACCCGTTGCTGCTGCCCGCCGGAAAGCTGTTCCGGATAACGCCGCAGCAAGTCTGCAAGCCCGAGCCGCTGCACCAGATGGGCCTGCCAGACAGGATCATAGCGCCCGCACAGACGCGCCTGGAACGCCAGATTGTCCTCCACCGACAGGCTGCTGATGAGGTTGAACTGCTGAAACACCAGACCGATTTCCGTACGCCGCCAGTTCGCCAGCTGGCTTTCGCTCATGCCGTCGAGTCGGTATTGGCCACTGCGGATACTGCCGCCATCGACCTTGTCCAGCCCGGCGACCAGATGCAACAAGGTGCTTTTGCCGCTGCCGGACTCTCCCATCAGCGCCAGACTGCTGCCGGGCGGCAATGTCAGGTCGATGCCTTGCAACACCGGCAACGGGCCCTGGGGAGTGACGTAGCTTTTGAAGACTTCGCGCACTTCAAGCATGGAAAGGCTCGATGGATAAACATGAGGCTCAGGATAGCGGAGCTTGCCCGCGAGGGCATCGGCACATCCAATATCGATGCACTATCGCGAGCAAGCTCAGCTCCCACAGGGATCACTGCCCCGCCGCCATCTGCGCTTGCGTCGGCCCCGGTGTGACGATGTGGTTCAGGTCGATGTGTTTCCATTCAGGCACAGCCCCCAACCGTGCATTGAAGCGGTAGTTGAAGGTGAAGGCGTCGTCGGTCGGCTGGCTCAGGGACTTGCCATAGATTGCTTCAATCCCGGCCGGCTCGTACCCCATCAACTGCAACAGCGTCGGGAAGATGTTGTAGTGGCTGGAACGGTCTTTGTTCTGCGCCCAAGCTTGCTGCCAATCCAGGGTGTGCGACTGCGCGCCCTCTATCACCACCAGCGGCACCAGCCCCTCTTCCGCCACCGGGTCGCCGTCGCAATGGGTGTTGAGCCCCGGGTTGCCGCGCTCGTGCAGGTCCTGGCCGTGATCGGAGGTGTAGATCAATACGGCACGACTCAAATCAGCCTGCTGGAAGATTCGTTTGAAGAACTCACCGACATTCCACAGCAACGTGTTCTGGTAGGCGTTGCGGTACAACACCCAGTCGTCCTTCTGGCCATTGAAGCCGTCACGCAGGCCGGTGTCGGACACTTCCTGGAACAGCCCTCGCGGCAAGGCCGGGCGGTAGTTCATGAAGTCGTCAGGGTATTTGTCGTGCACAGGGAAATGCGCGCCCACCTTATTGATCAGCACCAGCTCGGCGTGGTCATCGCCCAGCAACTCGATCAACTTCGCTGCCGCCGCCATGTCACGGTCGCGCACGCTGACCTGGTCGAATTGGATGAATTCGTCGATGTCCTGTTTCTCAAGGTCGGTCATCAGGTTCTGCAGGTTGCCTCCGGTGCGTTGGGCATCGATGTAGACGGTGCGCAACCCAGCCTTTTTAGCGTACTGCCAGATCGACGGCAGGGTGCTGTTGATACGTATGTAGTCGGCGCGAGTACCGCCGTAACGCAGGGTGATATTCGTGTCGGCGCTGCAATTGGCGATGGAGGCCGCGTAACCGAAATTGATGACCTCCACGCCCGAAGGTGGCATTTTCAGGCTGGTGTACACACCGAACGGCGCGTTGATGTCCAGGTAGTTTCCGGCGACGCTTTCATCGATGATCAGCACAATGTCATGCTCGATGACCGAAGTTAGCTGCGCAATGCGCACCGGTTCCCGAGGACCCACGATGTTGTGCAGGGCCTCATAGATGAACAGGTTCAAATAGGCCAACGGCGTGTACATCACCGGCAGCCCGCGCGCGCCCTCGCCCGCCCGCATGAACAACACAGCACTGAGCAACAGCACGCCAAGCAATGGCGCAGCAACTGGCAGAAAGCCTGGCAACGGTAGCCGTCGGCGAGGCTTGAGTCCGATCCCCAACAACAGCAACACACCAGCGGCCGCCGCCCTGATGATCACTTCGCGGTACTGATAGGCCGCCTCCTGGATGAACCCACCGGAGTACACCAGCGACACGAACTGGCTGTAGGTCAGGTAGCTGTCGGTGACCCGGGTGTACACCTCGAAGAACACCGCCGAGGCAAACATCACCAGCGCGAACAGATGCCGCACCGGGGCCGGGCGGATGTACGCGCTCATCCACAACGCCACCACCAACACCACGAACATCGCGCTGTACAACAGCGTGGGGAAACCAAAACCCAGCGCCTGCAGACGATCAAGGTAATAGTCGTACCCCCGCACCAGATACAGCACCAACAGCAGTTCCTTGAGGTATCGGGCCATGTCGATTTCGACTCTATCGCGACGTTGGAAAGGGGTTCGTTTTCTGCACACTAGCAGGGGGTTTCCAAAGTGCAAGAAAGGGATGAACGTCGCACGCGTCAAAAAAAAGTTACCCCAAAAATGACACGAAAACACGTCACAAAATGTAAAAACCTATGGATTACTACCGTTTATCGCTTTGTCAAATTCCCGTGAAGCCCAATAAAACAGCCACTTTTCTAAGACACTCAATAACTTGATATCAAAAGGCCCGACTCCACTTGAATTGCCAACAGTGACAACTGTCATTTTGCTGACACGCTTTCCTGAAGCTGCGCTATACCCCTCTAAACAGTTTCATCCGAGTTACATCATTCGGTCTGCGAGGCGCGCCAAAAATGGACGTGAGCGTATTTGGTACGGGGTATGTCGGGCTGATCCAGGCGGCCGCAATGGCCGACGTCGGACACCGCGTTTTGTGCATCGATATCGACCTGAACAAGATCCGGCAACTGCAACAAGCCGTACCGACCATCAGCGAACCGGGGCTGTCCAGTTTGCTCGAAGACAACATCAAGTCCGGACACTTGTCGTTCAGTTCTCAGGCCAGCGACGCGGTTAACCATGGCGAGCTGATTTTCATCGCCGTCGGCACCCCCGCCGATGAAGACGGCTCCGCCGATCTCAGCCATGTATTGAGCGTCACCCGGCAAATCGCCGACTTCATGGACAGTGACCGCACCCTGATCATCAAGTCCACGGTGCCGGTGGGCACGGCCGACAAAGTGGCCGAATGCGCGCGCCAGGTCCTGGAGCGCCGGGGCCTGAAAAAACTTGCCGTGCGCGTGGTCTCCAACCCCGAATTTCTCAAGGAAGGCAGCGCCCTGGCCGATTGCATGCGCCCGGACCGGATCATCGTCGGCACCGCCGACCCGCTGGCCCGCGACCAGATGACCGAGCTCTACGCGCCCTTTTGCCGCAACCACGAAAAACTGATGTTCATGGACAACCGCAGCGCCGAACTGACCAAGTACGCCGCCAATGCGATGCTCGCCACCCGCATCAGCTTCATGAACGAACTGGCCAACCTCACCGAACGGCTCGGCGCCGACATCGAGGCGGTGCGCAAGGGCATCGGTTCGGACCCGCGCATCGGCTACCACTTCATCTACCCCGGCTGCGGCTTTGGCGGCTCGTGCTTTCCCAAGGACCTGCGGGCCTTGCTGCACACTGCCGAACAAAGCGGCATGCCACTGCGCTTGCTGCGCAGCGTCACCGACGTCAACGACAGCCAACGGCACATCCTCTTCGAGAAACTGGCGAAGCAATTCCAGGATGGCCTGGCGGGCAAGTCGATTGCCATCTGGGGCTTGGCGTTCAAACCCAACACCGATGACATGCGCGAAGCCCCCAGCCGCTACCTGATGGAAGCGCTGTGGCGCGAAGGCGCCCGGGTCCAGGCCTATGACCCGGAAGCCATGTCCGAATGCCGCCGCCTCTACGGCTATCGCAAAGACCTGAACCTCTGCGCCACCCGCGACGACACCCTGGAAGACGCCGATGCACTGGTGATCTGCACCGAGTGGAAGAACTTTCGCGTGGTGGATTTCGACCTGCTGGCCAGCAAGTTGCGCGCCCGGGTGATCATCGATGGTCGCAACCTGTACAACCCCGAACACCTGGCCGCCGCCGGGCTGTTGTATCGCGGCATCGGTCTGCGGCACACCGTGCCGGGCACCCCGGCGTCAGGGCCACAAGCGTGAACATCCTGGTCACCGGCGCAGCCGGCTTCATCGGCGCCCACGTAGTGCTGCGACTGCTGCGCGACGGCCATCGAGTATGCGGGCTGGACAATTTCAACGACTACTACGACCCGCAGCTCAAGCACGACCGCGTGACCTGGGTGAACGATCAGGCCGGCGAATTCCCCCTGGCGCGGATCGACCTGGCCGACGCGCCGGCCATCGACGAGCTGTTCCAGGCCCGACGCCCCGACGCAGTGATTCATCTCGCGGCCCAGGCGGGTGTGCGCTACTCCCTGGAAAACCCGCAGGCCTATGTCGACAGCAACATCACCGGATTCCTGAACATCCTGGAAAGCTGCCGCCGCTATCCGGTCAGGCACCTGATCTACGCCTCCTCAAGTTCCGTGTACGGCGCCAACCCGCGCACGCCTTATTCGGTGCAGGACAACGTCGATCATCCGCTGTCGCTGTACGCGGCCAGCAAAAAAGCCAACGAGCTCATGGCCCACAGCTACAGCCACCTGTTCGGTATTCCTTGCACCGGCCTGCGGTTCTTCACAGTGTACGGCCCTTGGGGTCGGCCGGACATGTCACCGATCCAGTTTGCCCGCGCCATCATCGAAGACCGTGTGCTGCAACTGTTCAATCACGGCGAACACCAACGCGACTTCACCTACATCGACGACATCGTCGAAAGCATCGCCCGCCTGATCGAACATGCGCCCCAGGTCACGCCCTTGCTGGATCACGAACAACCGGGCCCGGCCACCAGCCGCGCGCCCTGGCGGATCTACAACATCGGCGGACAGCACCCGGTGGCGCTGCGCACCTATGTCGCGCTGCTGGAAAAACACCTGGGACGCACCGCACGCGTCGAGCTGCTGCCCCTGCAAGCAGGCGATGTGCTCAACACCTGCGCCGATGCCAGCGACTTGGCACGGGCCACCGGCTTCAAGCCGGGTATCGAACTGGACGACGGCCTAGGCCGCTTCATCCAGTGGTTCCTCGAGTATTACCTACGGCCTGCCCACGCGCCGCTTGCGGCCCAACCTCAGCGGAGGAGTCTATGACCCGACATGAGCAAATCATTACGATCAATGCCCCTGGACGCGACAAGCGTGTCGACCCCGACCACCGCAGGCGCCTGGACGCGGCCATCCACCGCCAGGGCCGTGGTTGGTTGACCGGTCGCGACGGCGGCCGGCCCTGGACGGTCTCACGTACCAACCGCGTAGTGGCCAGCCTCGGCGCCCTGGCGATCCTGCTGGTGTTCTGTCCACTGCTGCTGGGCCTGGCTCTGCTGGTCAAGTTCTCCAGCCCCGGCCCCGTGCTGTTCGTGCAGAAGCGCACCGGTTATCGCGGCCGGGTCTTCGGCATGTACAAGTTCCGCACCATGGTCGCCGATGCCGAGGCCCTCAAGGAGTCGCTGCGCCACCTCAACAAACACGGCGCCGATGCCATCGACTTCAAGATCGACAACGATCCGCGCATCACGCCTATCGGTCGGTTCCTGCGCCGCAGCAGCCTCGACGAACTGCCGAACCTGATCAATGTAGTGACCGGCGACATGCGCCTGGTGGGCCCGCGGCCGACCTCGTTCAACGCCTATCGCTACAAGGACAATCACCTTGTGCGCCTGAGCATCTACCCCGGCATGACCGGTCTGTGGCAGATCTCCGGGCGCAGCAATATCGACTTCGACCAGCGCGTGGAATTGGACCTCAGCTATATCGCTGAACAAAGCCTGTGGCTGGACTTGAAGATCCTGATGCTTACCCCCTTCAAAGTTTTCAGCGGCCACGGAGCGAGTTAAATGGACGGTTCAACGAATATCCTGACCATAGCCAGCCCGAGCGAGACCAACCTGACCTCGACCGTGCTCGACCCTTCCCTGCGGATCCTGCTTCTGACGGCCGCCAACACCGGCACCGGAACCAGCACCAGCGCCATGGCGCTGGCCGCTCAACTGGCGCAGATGAGCAACGGCCGCGTACTGCTGGTGGATGCCAGCCAGTCACCGCGCAACCTCAGCCAGCAACTGTCGTTGCACAAGGAGCGCGGTTTTACCGACCTGCTGTTCAACAGCCTCGCCCCGCCCTTGTTGCAAGACTGCGTGGTGCAGACGTCCAGCCTGCCCTTCGATGTGCTGCCCCACGGTCGCCTGGGCCGCAATGCCGAACACCTGAGCCCCGAGCGACTGCGCCCGCTGTTCAGGCAACTGGCGGCGCAATACCGCTTCGTGGTGATCGACGCCGACGCGGTGTATTCGGCCAGCGACACGCTGGTGCTCAGCACCCAGGTGGACGGTGTGGTGCTGGTGGTGCGCGGTGAAGACACGCGCTGGGAAGTGGCCCAGGCCACCCGCCAGCGCCTGTCCCAAGCGGGCGCGAAAGTGGTCGGCAGCGTGTTCAACCGCCGCAAGTACTACATGCCCAAGTGGCTCTACAACAACCTGTAAGCCTGCAAAAGGATGACGAGATGAACGCCAGAATACTTGTCCTGCTGTTGCTGCCGCTTGCCGGTTGCTCCAGCAATACCGATACCCGCTCGATGCCGGTGCAGATCCTCACAGCCCCGCCGGCCAACGCCCAGGCCACCGACATGCCCAAGGTCGAACAGACCCTGCGGCCCCAGGACGTGCTGGATGTGATTTTTCACATCGACACCACCTCTTCCCAGGCTTACCGCGTGCAGCCGGGCGACCAGGTTGCCCTGAACTTCACCGCTGCCAGCCAACTCAACGGCACGCAACAGGTGATGCCCGACGGCAGTATCGAACTGCCGGGCGCCAACACCTCGGTGAAAGTCTCCGGCCTGACCACCGAAGAGGCCCGCCTGGCGGTGCAGCGGGCCTACAACCAGAAGATGCTGTTCCAGCCCAATCGCAACCAATTGACCGTAATGGTGACCAGCCCGCTGTCCGGCGAGACGAACCTGCGTAACACCTTGACCCACCCTGCCACCGGCATGAGCCGGGAAATCATCGTGGGCCGAGATGGCTACGCCAGCTTCCCGGAAATCGGTGCCGTACCGTTGCAAGGCATGACCGTCACCCAGTTGGAGACCTTCCTCAACGAGCGCTATGCCCAGTTGCCCGGCCACATGACCGTGGATGTGCTGCTCAAGTCCACCGGTGGTAACGAGATCTATGTCCTCGGAGAAGTGGCCCAACCCGGTTCCTACCCTATCCGCCGGCCGATCTCCGTTCTCGAGGCGCTGACCCTGGCCCGGGGCACGAACGTCAAGGCAAGGCTCGACTCGGTGGTCATCATGCGCCGCAACGGCAATATGGTCGAAGCTCGCCACTACGACGTGGAGAAGGCCTTGAGCGGCGACGCGTCGCAGATCGCCTACCTGCAACCGGAAGACATGCTGTTCGTGCCCAAGACCAAGCTAGCCAGCGCCGGCGAACTGGCCAGGCAACTGGCCGACGTGGTGCTGTTCCAGGGCGTTGGCGTCAGCTTCGGCTACGACCTCGACAACAAAAGCGGCAGCAACTGACCCCAGGTGACCGATCATGAACCCCAAGGAAAACTATCTGCACGAGTTCTTCAGGATCTTCTTCGCCAACAAGCAGTGGGTGAAGCGCGTCTTCCTGATTTTCGCCGTGATCGCCCTGGTGCTGCCGTTGATGCTCAAGCAGAGCTTCGACATCACCGCCCAAGTGATCGTCCAGTCGAAAAAACTCTCCCAAGGCGACGCCACGACTTCGCTGAACCAGGAAAGCGCAACGTTCGTTCCACCGTCCCTGGCGGACATGGAAACCGAGAGCAACATCCTGCGCTCGCCGGCGTTGATTCGCGAAACCATCAAGACCCTGCGCGACCAGGGTGAATACACCCCAAGCCCAGGCGTCCTCAACAAGTGGGTGAGCGAACCGCTCAAGCGCTACATCACCCAGCCGTTGCGCGAATACGTCATCAATCCGCTGCGCGACGGCCTGGGGCTGGAGGTGGATCCGGTACGCGACACCGTACTCGATACGCTTACCGATGAGGCCATCGAAAACCTGAAGATCGAAACACTGCCCGGCTCCAACGTCATTTCGATCGTCTACAGCTTCGGCGACCCAGCCCAGGGCACCCGGTTCGTGGCGCAATTGCTGCAGAACTACCTCACTGGCCGCCAGGACCTGCAATCGATCGAGTTGCCCCAGACGTTCTACGAGCAGAAAAAAGTCCAGTACCAGACGCGCCTTGACGGCTTGGAAAGCAACCGCCTGACGCTGCTTGAAGGCATCGGCTCTTCCGATCCCAAGGAAGAAATCACTTTCCGCTTGAATGCGATCAACACCGAGGAACAGGCACTGAACCTGTTCCAGGATCGCCTGCTGCAAAGCCAACGCTGGCTCGATTACCTCAAGACCAGCCTGGCGGCAGCGAACAGCTCGCGGTTCAACGACTACACCTTCCCGTTCACCTTCACCACCACCGTGGACAACATTGCCTTTGAAGACCGGGAAATCCGGCAGCTGGGCGAACAACTGACCAGCCAGGTCAGCCGCTACATGAACGACCTGGCGATCTTCCAGCCAGGCAGCGAACCGATGCTGCTGGCCCGGGAGCAGATCGTCCGCACACGCCAGCAGTTCCTCAAGGTAGTGAACAATCGGATCCAGGAGCGCACCACCGACCTGGCGGTGGTCAGTTCGGTGATCAATCAGAAAGTCGAACGTATCGCCGCCTTCAAGGAGCGTATCCACCAATTGCAGGAAACCCAGAGCAAGCTGCGGCAGATGGACACCGAGATCAACGCGCTGCATGCGGCCTTCTCGACTTATGCCCAGCGCTTCGCCGAGGCCAGCACCGCGCGTTCGCTGGACAACGACCTGTCCAACGCCCGGGTCCTGAGCCCGCCGTTCGAACCAACCACCCCGGCCTTTCCCAAGCCGATGCTGATTATTGTCTTCGGCATGTTCTGTGGCCTGCTGCTGGCGATCGCCCTGGTCTATGTGCGTGAGTTCTTCGACCATCGCTTCAAGCACCCAGCACAAATCAGCCAGCAACTGGATCTGCCGGTGTTGCTGGTGATCAACGAGCAATCACCCGATCAGGTCAATCCGCACCGCAACTGGACCCTGCCCAGCCTTGTCCATTGGGTGAAAAATTGAACGCGCCGTTCGGCCCGACCCACCACAGCAGCCCCCTGTCGATCATTCATCTGCTCGACAGCGGCGGCTTCTATGGGGCCGAGCGGATGCTGCTCGATCATTGCCTGGCGACGCCCGGGCAGCACCAGGTGCTGTTCCTGGCGGCGCCGCCGACCTTGATCACGCGGTTCCGCCAGGCTGGGGTCGATTGCCGTCATTGCACCAGTTGGGCCGAGCTGTTGCAGCACTTGCGCCAGCGCCGGGACGAACGCCCGCTGATCAACACCCATAACTTCAAGGGGCTGCTGTTCGGCTGGTCCGCCGCCACGCTGCTGCGCTTGCCGCTGGTGATCACCCAGCATGGCTTCACGCCGCGCAGCCCCAAGCAGCGGTTCTATACCTGGCTGAGCCTGCAACTGTGCCGCACCGCCTCGGTCAAGCGAGTGGTCTGCGTGGCCGAAAGCATCGCCACGCTGCACCGCCAGGCCAGCGTGCGGGCGGAAAAACTCGATGTGATCCCCAATGGCCTGCCAGCGCCCAGCGCGCCATTGACCCATCGTGCCGACAAGCAACGCTGGCGGATCGGTTACGTCGGCCGCTTGAGCAGTGAGAAAGGCCCGGACCTGTTCCTCGACGCCATGATCCCCCTGTGCCAGCGGCATTCGTCGCTGCACGCGGTGATGCTCGGCGACGGCCCGGAACGCCAGGCGCTGCTCAAGCGCATCACCGACGCCGGACTGCCCACGCGTATCGAACTGCCCGGCTACCAGACCGATATGAACGCCTGGTGGAGTCGTCTCGACGCGCTGGTGATCAGCTCGCGCACCGAAGGCACCCCGATGATTCTGCTCGAAGCCATGCAGGCCGGCGTGCCGGTGGTGGCGTTCGGCGTCGGCGGCATTCCGGACGTGTTGCAGGACCGCCATAACGGCCTGCTCGCGGCACCGGCCGACAGTGCGGACCTGGCGGCGCAGATCGAAACGCTGTTCAGCGAACCGCCCCTGGCGCGGATCCTGGCCGACAACGCGCGGTGCACCCAACGCGAGCGCTACGACCTGCGCACGCTGACCGAACGCTGGTCGCAGCTTTATATCCGTACGGCACGGGAGGCTCGCTCATGATTGTCCCGCTCTCGATCGTCAGCCTGCTGGGCCTGGTGTGCCTGGCGTTGCTGGCCAGCCCTTATCCGTTCCTCGCCCCAGGCGCGGTGCTCGGCCTGGTGGGCGTTGCCATGCTGTACCGCAAACCCGCCTGGGGTTTGCTGGGCATCGCCGCGCTACTGCCGTTCGAAGGCCTGTTCAAGGACAACGTGTTTTCCGGCAGCAAATTCCTCGGCGTGGCGCTGATCCTGATCCTGATGCTGCAGTTGGCCTTGCACCAGATCCCTGCGACGCGCTTGCGTAGCAACATCTGGAAGCCGTTGCTCGTCTTCATGGCGCTGTATGGCCTGAGCCTGTTGATCTCGGAAAACATGGACCTGTCCTTGACACATCTGCGTGAACTGGCAGTAGGGCTGATTCTGTTCGTGATCACGTTGCTAATCGGTCGCGAGCTGAACCTGGATGTGTTCGCCCGGCTGATGACAGTGAGCGTCGCCACGACCTGCGTACTCGCGATGTTTTCAGCCAAATACCAGGATCAGGGTCGCGCCTCGGGTTTGCTGGAAGACCCGAACGCCTTTGCGCTGTTGATTGCGTTTACTGTACCGCTGGCATTGTTGTTGACAATACGCAGCCAGAACCTGTTGTACCGGTTGTTCTGGGGCGGCGGTTTCATCCTGTTGTTGGGCGGAATGACCAAGACCGAATCGCGTTCAGGGCTGGTTGTGCTGTTGCTCAGTCTGATGATCGGGCTGTATCACTATCGGGCGCAGTTGCCACGTGTGCGTCCTCGACACCTGGGGTTCGCAATGCTCGGCCTGGCACTGATGGTTCCGGCGACAGTCGCCTTGATGCCTGCTGGCTACGTGGCACGCATCGAGTCATTGAGCATCCTCAGTTCCGGCACCAACGCCCACAAGGACGGATCCTTGGGTCGCCGCGCCTCGTACATTGTGGTGGGCAGCCAGATGATCCGAGAGAAACCGATACTCGGCTCAGGCCCCGGGACGTTCCCGGAGCACTACGCCCCCACCGGTTACGCGAAAGCGTTCTCGGCCAATCGCAAACGGGGGGATCTGTACCGCCAGGCCCATAACACTTACCTGGAAATTTTCAGCGAAATCGGCGTGCCAGGTGGCTTGATGTTTATCGGTACGATTGGGCTGGGCCTCTACAACCTAGTGCGCGCGCGCCAACTCTGGCTCCTGCGCCGGGACTGGGCTCAGGCGGATCTGTTGACCCACCTGAGCATGAGTTTCCTGTCGCTGGCGTTGTTCCTGATGTTCCTCAGCGCACCGAACCACAAGTTGCTGTGGATCATGCTTGCCTTGACCAGCCTGTTGCGCTACGACGCCGAACAGGCCGAGCCGCGGGAGGCCCGTTCATGAGCCGCGTAAGCGTCATCATACCGATGTACAACGAGGCCCGGCACATCGGCCGCACGCTGCTGGCGGCGCAGGAAGCGGTTCGCCAGGCGCAGCTGGAGTGCGAGTTGATCGTGGTGGACAACGGCTCGGACGACCACGGCCCGCGCATCGCCAACGAGCTGGGCGCGCGGGTGCTGATCGTATCAGGGGTGCACATCGGTGCCCTGCGCAACCGTGGCGCGGCGGCAGCCAGTGGTGAATGGCTGGCGTTCATCGACGCCGACATGCAAATGCCGACCGACTGGCTCAAGTCGCTGGTCGAAATGGAAGGCCGTCAGGGCGATGTGCTGGCGCTTGACCTGGACACGCCTGGCCAAGCGCCGTGGTTCGCACAGGCTTGGCAACGCCGCAGTCAGCGTCCGGGCTCGCGCCCCTTGCATCGCGTCCAATGGTTACCCAGCGCCAATCTATTGATGCGGCGCGCCTGGTTCGAACGGGTTGACGGTTTCGACGAGACCCTGCGCACCGGCGAGGACAAGGATTTCTCCCTGCGCCTGCGCCAGGCCGGTGCGCAATTGTTGCTGGTCAACGAAAGCGTGGCCCTGCACTGGGGCTATGAAGGCAGCTGGCGCGAATGGATGCGCAAGGAACTGTGGCGCCAGGGCAGCCACTGGCAGTTGTTGCGCAGCCACGGGCCGAGCCTGCGCCTGCTGCGCTTCCCCGCCCTTTCCATTGGCACCTGGGGCATGGATTCGCTGGCCTTGGTGGCCCTGCTCCAGGGGCAGGCGCGCCTGGGCCTGATGCTGTTATTCATCAGCCTATTGCCGGCCTTGGTTCTGAGCCTGCGCCAGAGCCAGCGCGACCCGCGCCTGACCCTGCAACTGTGGACCTTGCACGGAGTGCGCCTGCACCTGACCGGCGCCGCGCTGCTGCTCAATCTTTTTCAACGCAATGTCAGGAGACCTGCCCGTGGCTGAATTCATTTACTGGTCGTGCCTGTTGCTGCCGGTTTACGCCTACCTCGGTTATCCCTTGATGTTGAGCCTGCTGGTGCCGCTGTTTCCGCTGCGGCGCTATGGCAAGGCGTTGCCGATGGACGTCAGCATTGTCATAGCCGCCCACAACGAGGCCAGGCACATCGAAGAGAAGTTGCGCACCTTGCTGGCCCAGGACTATCAGGCCCATTCGCTGCAAATCATCCTCGCTAGCGACGGCTCCACCGACGACACGGTGGCCTGCGCACGCAAGGTGATCGACCCGCGCATCACCGTGCTCGACCTGCCACGCCAGGGCAAGGCCGCCGCCCTCAATACCGGCGTGGCCCACAGCAACGGCGAGATCCTGGTGTTCACCGATGCCGACAATCAATGGTTCCCCGACACCCTCGGCCATCTGCTGGCACCGCTGGGGGATCCTGAGGTTGGCGCCTGTGCCGGCCATATGGAGATCCCTGTACCGGGCAGGGGCCTGAGTCTGGGGGACAGTCTGTATCGGCACTACGAAGGTTGGTTGCGCCGGGTGGAGAGCCGCACCGATTGCATGGTCTCGGCCGACGGCGCCCTGTTGGCGCTGCGCCGGGCTTTGTTCCAACCGATACCGGCGCAAGTCAACGATGACTTTTTCCTCAGCACCTGCGCGCCGGCCGCCGGCAAGTCCATCGTCTACGTGCCACGGGCTCGGGTGACCGACCAGGGCGTGGACGAAGCCGACAAGCAGTTTCGCCGGCGCCAGCGGGTCACCGTCGGCGGGTTGCAGAGCCTCGCGCACCGTCGTGAGCTGCTCAATCCGCTGCGTCATGGGCTCTACGCCATCGGGCTGATCAGCCACAAATTGATCCGCCGCCTGGCGCCGGTGTTGTTGTTGCCATTACTGCTGAGCAATGTCTGGTTGTGGGAGCAGCACATGTTTTATCGCCTGAGCCTGGTGGCGCAGTTGCTCGGCTACGCCATGGCACTGATCGGGTTGATGGACGCAGGCCACCGTTTGCCCCGGCCCTTTCGCCTGGCCGCGTTCGTGCTGGTGACGCTGGCGGGCATGAGTATCGGGCTCTGGCAGTTCCTGCGGGGGCATCGCTACAGCCAATGGAACCCTGAGCAGAATCGCTAAGGAGAAGGGCCGATGTCGATCAAACACGTTTTCAAACGCACCGGCGGCTGGCTGTACCTGAATACGTCCCTGGGCCGCCACCCGCTGCGTGGCGCCGGCGTGATCCTGATGCTGCATCGTGTGTTGAACAACGATCGCGCCGCCGAGCTGCCCCATCGCAACGAGCTGTGCGTGGGGCCCGAAGCGTTTGAACATCTGCTGATCTGGCTACTGCGGCATTTCGAGTGTGTGCCGTTGATGAGCTTGCTGCTGGCCGACCCTGAGAGCGTCCCGAACCGCCCACGGGTGGCCCTGACCTTCGACGACGGCTGGCGCGACAACGCCATGAATGCCTTCCCGTTGCTGCGTCAATATCAGGTGCCGGCGAGCATTTTCCTCTCCACCGACTTCATCGGCAGCCGCCAGCACTTCTGGTGGGAAAGCATCGGCGAGACCCTGTGGGGCAGCCATGGCCAGGTGGCGCGGCATTCGTTGATCGAGCACTTGCAACACGTCGGTCGACCGTTACCGGTGCTGCTCGATGACATTGACGACGAGCGCCGCAGCCTGGCACTGCTGCACTACCTGCAAAGCCTCAAGAGCCTGGATCCACGTACATTGAACGACCTCACCGAAACCTGCCCGCACGGTTCCCAACCCCAAGCGCTGGACTGGTCCCAGGTGCGCATGCTCGAGGATTCCGGCCTGGTCCGCTTCGGCCCCCATGGCGCCAGCCACGCGATCCTGACCGGGCTGGACGACCAGCGCCTGCATGAAGAACTGTCCCGCAGTTGGACGGCCCTGGAAAATGGCTGCGCCCAACCCTTGCCGGTGTATTGCTACCCCAACGGGGACAATGACGCCCGTGTGCGCGAGCAGGTGGCGGCCCACGGTTTTCCGTTCGCGCTGGGCACCGAGGCCGGACTGTATCGCCATGACGGCGACCCGCTGAACCTGCCACGTTTCGGCGTCAGCCAACGCAACGCCTGTCACCCCGAGTTATTGGCCTGGCGTATTCGCCGAGGAGTCCGCTCATGAACCGTGCACGTTACCTCAGGCTCTTGGTGATGAGCATGGGCACGAGCCTGGCGATGATCGGCCTGCGCCTGTTGCGCAACGTGTTGCTGGCACGGATCCTCGGGCCCAGCGAACGCGGGCTGTTGGCGCTGCTCAGCACCCTGCCGGACCTGATCAGTGCCACCACCAGTGGGGGCCTGAATTCCGCCGTCGGTTATCAGGCTGCGCAGCATCGCTCGATGAGCCTGTTGCTCAGCCACGTGCTGGTCTTCGGTTGTCTGTTGGCTGGGTTGCTGACGCTGCTGGTGGTGGCGCTGGTGCGTGAGTTCGGCGCCGAACTGGACGTCACCACGCAACTGGGACTGCTGGCCTGGCTGCTGTTGCTGGCCGTGCCGCTGGCGGCGCTCAAGACCGGCCTGCTGACGCTGCACAACGCCTCCGGCGGCGTCGGCGTGTTCAACGCCTTGCGGCTGATGGAATCTTTGGTTCCGCTGTTGCTGTTCGTGGCGCTGTTCTGGATGTGGAAAGACACGGCACTGGAAGCGGCGCTGATCAGCTGGCTGGCGGGCCTGAGCCTGGTGGTGCTGGTGGGTTGGATGTGGTTGCGTCGCGATCACGCGGTCACCCTGCGCTGGGATCGCGCCGGCCAGACCGAACTGTTGCGTTACGGTGTCCGCAGTCATCCGGACCTTTTGTTCCAGCAACTGATGACGCGTTCGGATTACCTGTTCATCGGCGCGCTGTTGGGCAGCACGGCGCTAGGGCACTACGCCATGGCCAGCGCGGCGGCCGAACTGCTGCATATCGTGCCGGAAGCGGTCACCACGCCACTGATGAAACGCCTGCTGCAGCAGGACAGCGACATGAAGCGCCTGACCCCGCTGGCCTTGCGCCTGACAGCCACGGCCATGCTGGGGGCCTGCCTGGGGATGGTCCTGGTCGGCGAATGGCTGATCGTCACCCTGTTCGGCATCGCCTATCAGCCGGCGTACCCGGCCCTGCTGGCGCTGCTGCCAGGGGTGTTCGGGTTGTGCTATGCGAGCATCCTGCGCCTGGACCTGCTGGGCAAGAACCGCCCCGGCACCGTTTCGCTGCTGATGGGCGGGGGGGCGCTGTTGAACCTGGCGCTGAACCTGATTTTGATTCCGCGCTACGGCATCGTCGGCGCTGCCGCCGCGTCCTCGATCGCCTACCTGGGTGTCACCCTGGCAATGCTTGTCATGTATTGCCGCCTCAGCGGCGTGGCGCTGTGGCAGACGCTGATCATCCTGCCCAGCGATTTGCTGCCAATGCGTCAGATGCTGCTGGGGAAATCCGCGTGAATACCGTTGTCGGCAAAACCGCCATCGCGAGCAGGCTCGCTCCCACAGGGTCCGGTGCCGGACAGAACACCTGTGTCCACCACACCCCCCTTGTGGGAGCGAGCCTGCTCGCGAAAGCGGTGGGTCGGTTAGCGGCGATGTTGAGGCTGAAGGCCTCTTCGCGAGCAGGCTCGCTCCCACAGTGGAAGATCGGCGCGTGCCTATGTCTTCTCGCGTTGGCAACTTCGGTCCACGGCGCGTCCATGCAATGGACCGGCATCCGTGACGGCAGCCTGTACCTGCAAACCGACCGCCAGGACGCTGTCACCGTGCGCTGGGTGCCCGCCTGGCAAGCCGAAGCCAATACCGAACACCTGTATCTGCTCGACGGCCAGGGACGATTGGCGGGTGAGCGCCTGATCAAGGCCGACCAGGTGCGTGGAGAACAACAATGGCCCCTGCTGCCCGGCACCGCCAGTTATCGGCTGGAAATTCCCGGCTACAGTTTCCGGCGCTATAGCGTTGAGCACGATGTGCGCACCCGCGCCCTGTTTGCCCCGGCCAAGGTGCATTTCAGTGCTGAAACCCACGATGGCGATGAGCTGTATTTCAAAGTGGCAGCCGGCGAACAGGCGGTGCTGGCCGGCAAGTTCCACGGCGGCGTACGTGCGCTGCAAGTCCGGCGAGTCGCGGACGGCAAGCAGTTGCAACTGAATCTCAAGCCACAACGGGCCTATTGGCAATTCGACCAGGTGACCCTGCCGGTGGCGGACGTGGACCAAATCTGGCGCCTACATCTGCAAGGCAACGGCAAGGTCGCGTTCTGGTTGGACGGCACCGCCAACCTGTTCGCCCAAGACCCGGCGCACCTGCAACCGGTGCGCCAGGATCCGGGGCAGACCCACCTGACGTTGTACAACGAGGCGCTCGGCACGACCCCCAGGCTGGGCATATACCTGCCCTATGAGTTACTGCCGCCATCCAGCTACCCTGTGCTCGATGCGCTCAAACCCCAGGCGGCAACCCTCTACAGCTTCGTCGACGTCATGGCGGCCAAGGTCAATCATGAAGATGCCTTCCGACGCTTGTACCGGGGCCGCTTCGGTATCAGCCAAGACATCACCCTGCTGGCCGCCAGCCAGCGCCGGGCGGATCTGCAGGCCGACCGGACCAGTCTCGGCGGTTTGCAAGCCTGGCTCATGTCGACCCGGGCGTCGGGCGACAACGGCATCCATTACCTCAGTTTTGCCGATGAGCCAAACCTGAACTACCCAGACTTCGCCAGTTTCCAGCAACTGTTCCAGAGCATGGCTGCCCAGGTCCGCGCCGATCCTGCCAACGCACGCGCCGGTGTCCGCATCGCCATACCGGCCAGCTCGCGGTTCACCAACGGCCCCTTCGCCGAAAATGCGGCTGACAGGCGCGGGATCGACTGGGCACGGCGCCTGCTCGCGACGTCCGACGACCAGATCGACGCCCTGGCCTGGCACGAATGGATGATCCGCGACCTGCTGGCGACCCGGGTCTACCGCGACAGTGTCCGTCAGGCCGCCAACCTGGTGGGACTGGACAACCAGGGCCGGCCCCGCAAGGCTTTGCTGTTGGACCAGACCAACATATCCAGCGGCTCGAGCCTGAGCCCTTACGATCAGGAAACCCACTATGCCGCTTTGTGGTGGACCTCGGTGGCGATCAACGCCTCCGCGGATGGTTGGCTCGATATGCTCAACTGGTTCATGCTCGCCGACGAACCCGAATACCCCAAAGGCATGGTGCGGGTGCTGGACGCTCAGCGCTTCGAGCTCAAGCCCGTGGGCCTGGCCCAGCAGTTCATTCGACAGCACTGGCTCAACCAGGTGCTGCGCCTGGACAACGACGCTTTTGAAGTCGACGTACTGGCCATGGCCACCGGCAAGCAACGCAAACTGCTGGGCGTGAACAAAAGCACACGAGCCCATCAGGTCAGCCTAGACGGCGCGACCTGCCCTCAACCTGGCATGACCCTGCTGTATTTCGGCCCGGACAACCGCAGCCACAGCGTTGCGTTTGATTGCAAGGCCGGCCAGATCGGATTTCTCCTACCAGGGGAAACCGTGTTCGCCCTCAGTTGGACAGCTTCCCTTTCCCCCCAACCTGCCGCCCGCCAGGAGGCACCATGAACGCTCTGCAAACATTGCGTGATCGCATTCAGAAAAAAGGTCTGCGCGCCGTTCTAAAGCAGCTATGCAGACGCTACGTATTTTCCCACACCCGCCTGGTGTGGCTGGAGCACGATATACGGACCCCGCTCCCCCCACACAACCTCAAGCCCTACCCACCGATGCGCCTGGAGTTCATCACCGTCGCCAATGCCGATGCTTTTGCCCGGCACTTCGGCGACCGCGTCAAAACCATGCGCGAGCTGGCGGCCGAAGGCTACACAGGCTTGATGTATCTGGATGATCAGGGCGACACCGTGGGGTTCGCCTGGGCCAGCACACGGGACTATTTCGACCGCCATTTCTATCACTGCAACTTTCCGATCAAGCCTGGCGAGTACTTTCAGTTCGGTGGCGAGGCGATCCGTGAATACTGGGGTTCCAGAATATCGGCGGACATGCAGTTGGAGGTATGGAAAGTCATGGCGGACCATGGTTGCAACACCATGGTCGATGTTTGCGATTTGCAAAACATCCAGGCGATCAAGATGCATATCCGCATGGGCTTCGAGGAGCGCGGGCAGATCACCCACCTGTACCACTTGCTCGGTCGCTGGCGGTTTCTGCGAAATACGTCTTACACCGGCACGGTACTGGACGCTTTTCGTAAACAGGCCCGGCCGGCGGCCTCGACTTCGGCGGCCTGATCCCCATGACGATCCGGTTCCAATGGTGTCGCTCCCTGGGCGCGGCGGACTTTCCTGTATCAGCTTATGAACAGCTGCGAACCCAGGTGGCCGACGCAACGCCGTTCAACACCCTGGCCTGGCTGCAAGCGGCGGAATTGGCCCTGTTGCCCGAGCAGCAATTGCATGTGTTGCTGGGCTGGCAGGACCAGACCTTGTGCCTTTTCCTGCCCCTGATATCAGGCCTTGAACGTATCGGCGGGCTGCGGTTCCGGGTGTTGCATCACTTGGGTTTTCCAATGGCCGACCGCATCGCCCTGCTGGCGCGCCTGGACGCCGAAGACATGAGCCTGGCGCTGATGCAGATCCGTCAGCACTTGCCTCACGCGCTGCTGCAATTGAATGAAGTGGTCGAGCCGGTCGGTGAGCAAAGCGTGCTCAGTGGCTGGATGGCGCTGAGCTCCACCGGGGAGCGGCGCCTGAGTTGTCGGGTTCCGGTGCATCTGATCAGCGACAGCGACCACCAGGAAATCTCTGGCGACCCGCGCTACAAGCTGCGCCGGGCCCGCAAGCGGATCGCCGCCTGTGGCGCTCAGATCCGTCGGGTGACGCCGGACGCCATCAGCATGGGGCAACTGTTGCGCAGCCTCGCCGATGTCGAGGCGGCCAGTTGGAAGGGCGAGGAAGGCGTTGGCATCTTCGCCGATCCCAGGCGTCGACAATGGATGAACCTCGCCTTCACCGCCTTCGCCGCCCAAGGCCTGGTGCGGGTGGTGATGCTGGAGCTGAACGGCGAATGCATCAGCTATCGCCTCGGCCTGCTGGACCAGGGGCGGCTGTACGACTACAACCTGGCGTTCCTGCCGCAGCACGCCGATCTGGGCAGCGGTCGGGTATTGCTCGAAGAGTGGATTCGCTGGGGGCTGGACGACAACTGGCACTGGATCGATGCATCGCGGGTCAGCCTGGAGAACTCCAACCATCAGTTACACGAACGCATGACCGGCCAACTGGAACACTGGCGCTGGAGTTTTTATTCATGGCAGCCCGGTGGCTTGCTCCTGGGATTTGCCTTGCGACTATGGAAAAGCTTGAAGCCATGGTTTGGCAAACGCCGAAGCAAACCAACCGCGACGACGGCATCGTCCTCCCCCAAGAACCAGGAGAACACGAATGCCTCGTCAAGTGATCGTCAACGCTGACGATTTCGGACTCAGCCTCAGCGAAAACGCGCTGATCCTGCAAGCCTTCGAGAGCGGCGTGATCAGCTCGGCCACGGCCATGGCCAACATGCCAGGGTTCGAGCAAGCGTGTGAACTGGCCCGGCAACCGCTGCTCGACGGCCACATCGGCCTGCATTTCAATCTCAGCTACGGCCCGCCGCTGGGCCAGGCGATCATATCGCGACCGCTCTTTTGCGATGCCTATGGGCAGTTCGACCTGAACCTGTCGCGTTATTGCCTGCGCCTGGGTTCAAAGGACTTGGCGGCCGTGGAGGATGAATTGCAGGCGCAATGGCAGCACTGCCTGGACCATGGCCTGCGTCCCAGCCACCTTGATTCCCATCAACACGTGCACAACATCTGGCCCATCGGCGAACTGGTGGCCCGCTTCGCCGCCAGGCAAGGCGTGCCCATGCGCCTGGCGCGCAACCTGGGAGCGAACTTGACCATGCCCAAGCGCATTTTCAAGACCCTGCTCAACCGGCGCATGCGCGGCTTGTGCGGTGCGACAGCGGACTACGTCTGCACCCCAGCCGACCTGGACCATGCCGCACCACCGGAACATGGCTCACTCGAGGTTATCGTGCATCCGCTGCAACTGGACGGGGATTTTGGCGATGCCAGCCTGATGCCGGGAGACTCGTTGACCCAGGTACTGTACAAGCGCCTGGCGGGTGTGCCCAAGGTCGCCTATGGCCGCACCGCGCGGGTGTTGACGCCGGTTGAGTACGGGGATGTGCACTGACAGGGAGCCGCATCCGACAGAAATCCCTGCGCCACTTCCGGAGAATCTGCTACAAGGCATATTCCGTTTGCAGTAGCGAATTGCACCGATGTCTTCACTCTTACTTTCTCGCCTGAAACGACGCTGGTTGGCCTGGCTGTGCATGAGCGCATTGGTGGTCGGCCTGCCGGTGGGCTGTGCAGTGTTGCAGCATAAGGAACGCGAACTGGTCTTTCGCATCGAGCCGGGGACGGCGAGCTGGTTCAGTGGACTGCCCAGCGACGTGCAGGAATTCGATCTCAAGCCCAAGAGCTTCAAGGCCGGGGAAAATATCCACGGCTGGTGGTGGCCGGCCGAACGCAAGAACGCTCCGGCCATCCTGTACTTGCATGGCGTGCGTTGGAATCTGACCGGCCAGTTGTTTCGTATCCAGCAACTGAGGGCACTGGGCTATTCGGTGCTGGCGATCGATTACCGTGGTTTTGGCAAAAGCCATGGGGATCTGCCGTCGGAAGCCAGCGTCTATGAAGATGCACGCATCGCCTGGGAACGTCTCAAGGTACTGCAACCGGACCCGGCCCTGCGGCTGATCTATGGTCATTCCCTGGGTGGGGCCGTCGCGGTAGACCTTGCTGCGCAGCTGGGCCAGGAGGCGGCGAAGAATGGCGGTGCCCAGGTCCGAGGCCTGGTCATCGAATCCACTTTCACTTCCTTGGGCGATGTTGCAACCGCCATGGCGAACACGTCCCTGCCGGTGCGCTGGCTGCTGTCGCAGAAGTTCGACTCCATCGACAAAATCGGCGAGATCAACATGCCGCTGCTGATTGTCCATGGTGCCGCCGACCGCTACGTACCGCCCCGGTTCAGCGAGCAGCTGTTCAACGCCGCCCGGGAGCCCAAGCGTCTGTTGCTGGTGCCCGGCGCCACGCACAACAACAGCATGAGCCTGGCGGGGAAAAGCTACCGGCAGGCATTGGATGCCCTGATGAAAAGCTCACCCGCGCCCGTGGCTGGAAACGCCCTGACCAGCCCGGCCAAGGCGGGCTGATCACTCTCCCTTCAGATCCCCCCTTGTGGGAGCGGGCTTGCTCGCGAAAGCGTCAGCCCAGTCAACATCGCTGCAACTGACCCGCCGCTATCGCGAGCAGGCTCACTCCCACAGGGGTTGGCGGTGTGCATGGAGCTTTGGTCACCCCAAGACAGACCATGTGGGAGCGAGCCTGCTCACGATAGCAGTGCAAGCGCACGCAAAAAAAACGGCACCTTTCGGTGCCGTTCGTTTTCACACGTGGGGGCTTTACTTGCGTGCCGCCTCCCATGATTTCAACAGCTCGGTGTAGCTCACCGTTTCACCTTTAGGCTTCTCGTTCGCCAGTTTCGGCTTCGGTGCGCCCGGTTGGTCGAACCAGTATTGCGCGTCGCGCTCGGGGTTCATTTTCGGTGCGCAGGTGGCTTGGGCCTTGGAGCGTTCCAGGCGCGTCATGATCGCGTCCTGGTCCTTGGCCAACCCATCAAGGGCCTGTTGCGGGGTCTTCTCGCCGCTTGCTGCTTCGGCGATGTGGCTCCACCACAGTTGCGCCAGGCGTGGATAGTCCGGCACGTTGGTCCCGGTCGGGGTCCATTGCACACGGGCCGGGCTGCGGTAGAACTCCACCAGGCCACCGAGTTTCGGCGCCAGGTCGGTCAAGGCCTGAGAGTTGATGTCCGACTCACGAATCGGCGTCAGGCCGACGATGGTCTTTTTCAACGACACGGTCTTGGACGTCACGAACTGCGCGTAGAGCCAGGCGGCGAGTTTCTGTTTCTCCGGCGTGGACTTCATGAATGTCCAGGAACCCACGTCCTGATACCCCAGCTTCATGCCCTCTTCCCAGTACGGACCACGCGGCGATGGCGCCATGCGCCATTTCGGCGTGCCATCGGCGTTCATCACCGGCAGGCCCGGCTTGGTCATGTCGGCGGTGAAAGCGGTGTACCAGAAGATCTGCTGGGCAATGTTGCCCTGGGACGGTACCGGGCCGGATTCGGAGAAGGTCATGCCCGCCGCTTCCGGTGGTGCGTACTTCTTCATCCAGTCCACGTATTTGGTGGTGGCGAACACCGCCGCCGGTCCGTTGGTATCGCCGCCGCGGGTCACACTGGAACCGACCGGATGGCAGTCTTCGACACGAATGCCCCACTCATCCACCGGCAAACCGTTGGGCAGGCCCTTGTCGCCACCGCCGGCCATGGAGAACCAGGCATCGGTGAAGCGCCAGCCCAGGGACGGGTCTTTCTTGCCGTAATCCATGTGGCCGTAGACACGCTTGCCGTCGATTTCCTTGACGTCTTCGGAGAAGAACTTGGCGATGTCCTCATAGGCCGACCAATTCACCGGTACGCCCAGCTCGTAGCCGTATTTCTCCTTGAACTTGGCCTTCAGCTCAGGGCGCTCGAACCAGTCGGCGCGGAACCAGTACAAGTTGGCGAATTGCTGGTCGGGCAGTTGATAGATCTTGCCGTCCGGCGCGGTGGTGAAGGAAATGCCGATGAAGTCCTTGATGTCCAGGGTCGGCGAGGTGAAATCCTTGCCTTCGTTGGCCATCAGGTCAGTGATCGATTCAGTCTTGCCGTAGCGGAAGTGCGTGCCGATCAAGTCCGAGTCGTTGACCCAGCCGTCATAGATATTCTTGTCCGATTGCATCTGGGTCTGCAGCTTCTCCACCACGTCGCCTTCCTGGAGCAGGTCGTGGGTCAGCTGGATCCCGGTGATCTCGGTAAAGGCCTTGGCCAGCACCTTGGACTCGTATTCGTGGGTGGCGATGGTTTCCGAGACCACGTTGATTTTCATCCCGCGAAACGGCTGGGCGGCCTTGATGAACCACTTGAGTTCTTCGAGCTGCTGCTCGGCGGTCAGGGTCGACGGCTTGAATTCACTGCCGATCCATTTTTTAGCGGCGTCTTCATAGGCGTCGGCCCAGGCCGCAGCGCTCAGCCCGCTGAGTGCCAGCATGGCTGCCAATGAAACGCTATGTCGCAGCTTATTGTTTTTATTGAACATAGAGACCTCCTGTTTGGGTTTGAGAGCCTGATCGCGAACCGACTAGCCCCACCGCATCACTGCCAACAGCCACACCAGAGACAACGCGAACGCTATCCAGATGCTCCAGTCGGTGGCGCCGATCACCAGCATATGCAGGTAGGCGCTACCGAGAAGACCGATAAACAACCGATCGCCCCGGGTGGTGGCAATCGGCAGGAAACCGCGCCGAGGGATACTCGGCGAACGCAGTTCCCACGTAGTCATGCCTGCCAGCAGCAAGGCGATGACCCCAAAGAATGCCGCCGTGGGGGCGGTCCAGTTCATCCATTCCATCATCGACTCCTCAGACCCGGCCCAGGGCGAAGCCCTTGGCCACGTGGTTGCGAACGAACCAGATCACCAGCATGCCCGGCAGGATGGTCAACACCCCCGCCGCCGCCAGCACACCCCAATCGATCCCGGAGGCCGACACGGTGCGGGTCATCACCGCGGCGATCGGCTTGGCATTGACCGAGGTAAGCGTGCGCGCCAGCAGCAGTTCGACCCAGGAAAACATGAAGCAGAAGAATGCCGTGACACCGATGCCGGAGCCGATCAACGGGATGAAAATCTTGGCGAAGAACTTGGGGAAACTGTAGCCGTCAATGTAGGCGGTCTCGTCAATTTCTTTTGGCACCCCGGACATGAAGCCTTCGAGGATCCACACCGCCAGCGGCACGTTGAACAGGCAATGGGCCAAGGCCACGGCGATATGGGTATCGAACAGGCCGATGGACGAATACAGCTGGAAGAACGGCAACAGGAACACCGCCGGTGGTGCCATGCGGTTGGTCAGCAGCCAGAAGAACAGATGCTTGTCCCCGAGGAAGCGGTAGCGGGAAAACGCATAGGCCGCCGGCAGCGCGACGGTCAGGGAAATCACCGTGTTCAGGCTGACGTAGTACAGCGAGTTGAGGTAACCGGTGTACCAGCTCGGGTCGGTGAAGATCACCTTGTAGTTGTGGAACGTGAAATCCTGGGGCCACAGGGTCAGGCTGCCGAGGATCTCGGTGTTGCTCTTGAACGACATGTTCAGCAGCCAGTAGATGGGCACCAGCAGGAACAGGATGTAGATCAAAAGCGGAATCAGCTTTCTCTTGCTCATCGTGCGGGCCTCAACGGTTGGCGTCGGAGTGCGTCATGGCGGTATAGAACAACCACGACACCAACAGAATGATCAGGAAGTACACCAGGGAAAACGCCGCCGCCGGCCCCAGGTCGAATTGACCAATGGCCATCTGCGTCAGGGTCTGGCTGAGGAACGTGGTGGCGTTACCCGGCCCGCCGCCGGTGAGTACGAACGGCTCGGTGTAGATCATGAAGCTGTCCATGAAACGCAGCATCACGGCGATCAGCAGCACACTCTTCATCTTCGGCAACTGGATGTGGCGGAACACGGCCCAGTTCGATGCGCGGTCGATCCGCGCGGCCTGGTAGTACACGTCGGGAATCGCCCGCAGCCCCGAATAGCACAGCAGCGCGACCAACGAAGTCCAGTGCCAGACGTCCATCACCAATACCGTGACCCAGGCGTCCATGGTGTTGGCCGCATAGTTGTAGTTGATGCCCAGGCCGTTGAGGGTCGAACCCAGCAAGCCGATGTCGGCGCGGCCGAAAATCTGCCAGATGGTGCCCACCACGTTCCAGGGAATCAGCAGCGGGATCGCCAGGATGATCAACACCAGTGACGACCATTTGCCCTTGGTCGGCATGGTCAGGGCGATGGCGATGCCCAGGGGGATTTCGATCAGCAACACGCACGCCGAATAGATGAACTGGCGCAGCAATGAATCGTGCAGCCGTGGATCGAGCAGCACCTGCTTGTACCAGTCGGCGCCGACGAAGTAGCGGCTGGACTGGTCGAAGATGTCCTGCACCGAATAGTTGACCACGGTCATCATCGGGATCACGGCGCTGAAGGCCACCAGCAGGAACACCGGCAACACCAGCCACCAGGCCTTGTTGTTCTGCACCTTGTTCATGGCTGCACCTCGCTCAGTGGTTCCAGCAGGTATTCATCGGCATAAACCATCAACCATTGCGCCGGAAAACTGATGTACGCCGTGCCTTCCGGCACCGGCTTGTCTTCGGCCAGGCGTACTTTCAACGGCGCGCCATCGAGGTTGAGGGTCAGGATCTTGTAGGTGCCCAGGTCTTCGACGTGGACCACGTCGGCCCGCATCGCGTCGTCGTATGGGCCGTCCCAGACATGCACGAATTCCGGACGAATACCGACCTTCAGGGTTTTGCCCTGGGCCTGGGCAACGCGTTGTTGCAGGGTTTCGGACAGGGGCAAGTGGGTCGAGCCGAAGCCGACGCCGCCGGGCTGCGCCGTGACTTCGATCAGGTTCATCCCCGGGCTGCCGATGAAGTAGCCGACAAAGGTGTGGCTCGGGCGCTCGAACAAGTCCCGGGGCGTGCCGAACTGCACGATCTGGCCGCCATACATCACAGCGATCTTGTCGGCGAAAGTCGAGGCTTCCAACTGGTCGTGGGTGACGTAGACCATGGTGATGTTGAACTGCTCGTGGATCTGCTTGAGCTTGCGCCGCAGCTTCCATTTCAGGTGCGGGTCGATCACCGTCAGTGGCTCGTCGAACAGGATCGCCGACACATCGTCGCGCACCAGCCCGCGGCCCATGGAGACTTTCTGTTTTTCGTCGGCGGTCAGGTTGCGGGCCTTTTTGTCCAGCAGGTTCTGCAGGTCCAGGACCTCGGCGATTTCCTGCACCTTGGTGTGGATCCTGGCTTCGGCCATGCCCTGGTTACGCAGCGGGAACGCCAGGTTGTCGAACACGGTCATGGTGTCGTAGACCACCGGGAACTGAAACACCTGGGCGATGTTGCGCCGCTCCGGAGTCAGGTCGTTGACGACCTTGCTGTCGAACATCACCTGGCCTTCGGAGGGGCTGAGCAGTCCGGAGATGATATTGAGCAAGGTGGATTTGCCGCAGCCCGAGGGCCCGAGCAGCGCATAGGCGCCGCCCTGCTCCCAGATGTGGTTCATCTCGCGGATCGCGTAGTCCTCAGGGCCCGCCGGGGTGCTGGTGTAGCTGTGGGCGAGGTTCTGCAAACGAATTTCAGCCATCAGGCAACCCTCGCAATACGCAGGCCCGGGGCCTGGACCAGCTTGCCTTGGGCATCGAAGACAAACAGTTTATGGGTCGGAATGTAGATGCGGATCGGCGCATCCACGTCGTACTCATGTACCCCTGGCAAGTGCAGCACCAGCAGGAAATGTTCGTTGCGCACATGCAGGAACGTCTCCGAGCCGCTGATCTCGGCCACTTCGACGGTCACCGCCAGTTCGAGGTCGTCATCGTTGCTCGGCACCAGGGAGATATGGCTGGGGCGCACGCCGAAGCGGAACTCGCCCTCGCCCACCGGGCGCAGGTCGACGTTCAGCGGGAAGTGCACGAAATTGGCGAAGCTCACTTCATTGCCGGCGATGCGTCCGGGCATGAGGTTGATGGGCGGTTCGGAAAACAGCTCGGCGGCCAGCACGGTCTGCGGCTGGTGATACACCGAGGACGATTTGCCGCTCTGGATGACCCGGCCTTCATGCAGGATGGTGGTGGTGCCGCCCAAGGCCAATGCTTCATTGGGCTCGGTGGTGGCGTAGACCGCGATGGTGTGGCGGGCCTGGAACAGTTCGCGCATTTCCTGGCGCAGTTCTTCACGCAGCTTGTAGTCCAGGTTCACCAGCGGCTCGTCGAACAGGATCAGCTCGGCGTCCTTGACCAGCGCCCGGGCCATGGCGGTGCGCTGCTGCTGGCCACCGGACAACTCCAGCGGATGACGCTTGAGGAATTTCTCGATCCGCAGCATTTTTGCGGTTTCCAGGACCTTGCCCTGGATAACCTCCTCGGACACCCCGGCCTGGCGCAACGGCGAAGCGATGTTTTCGAAAACGGTCATGGTCGGGTAGTTGATGAACTGCTGGTAAACCATCGACACGTTGCGCAGCCGCACCGGGCGGTTGGTGACGTCGACGCCGTTCATCAGGATGCGGCCGCTGTCGGGCTTGTCCAGACCGGCCATCAGGCGCATGAGACTGGTCTTGCCGGACAGCGTGCGGCCCAGCAGGACGTTGAAGGATCCGGGTTCGAAACTCAGATTGGCATCGTCGATCCAGGTCTGGCCTTCGACGGTGCGACAGATGTGCTCAAGCTTTAATGACATGGCTCGGCCTTTTTATTATTTGGAGTCAAGCGACCCGAGCTAGAAAGCGAAAGCCGTGCCAGAAATTACAAGCCTTTGATCAGATTGGCATTTCCCTTGATCTGTAGGAAAAAGGCGTTCATTGATGAACACAAATGAACAATCATGAGTGAACAACTGAACAACGCTCGGGTTGGCAATGAACAATTTTGAACAACACTGAATAACACCTGTGGGAGCGAGCCTGCTCGCGATAGCGGTGGATCAACTGCATTGATGTGACTGACCCACCGCTATCGCGAGCAAGCTCGCTCCTACAAGGGGCTGTGTATGAAGTGATATTCAGGCTGCCCCTGCACAAGGAGTCTGTGCGAGACTTGCCACAACAATAAAAACAGCACCTGCGAGAGTGCCCCATGGCCGCACCTGCTCCAGCCTTGTCCCACGAGGCCATCATCCAGGCATCCTGGTCCCGTTGCCGCGCCTTCGGCCTGAACCATCAAAGCGTGCCGGCCTTCGACCCATTGCCCGCCCAAGGCATCGCCCAGTTGCTGGAGAGCCAGCATTCGCTGGTGCAGACCACCCACCAGGAAGTCTTGCCGTATTACGAAAACATCCTGAGCAACTCCAACTGCCTGATCATGCTGGCCGACAACCAGGGCCAAGTGCTGACCTCCTGGGGCACCCAGCGTTTCATCGAGCCGAAACTGGCCCATGGCTTCAGCGCCGGGGCGAGCTGGATGGAGCGCTGCACCGGCACCAATGCCATCGGTACCGCGCTGGCCTGCGAACAGGCGGTGCACATCGAACACGATGAACACTTCCTCAAGGCCAACCGCTTCATGACCGGCTCCGCCGCGCCGATCTTCGATGCCGAGCGCAAGGTCATCGCCGTGCTGGACGTATCCAGCGACAGCTACCTGCCGCCGTCCCACACCCTGGGCATGGTCAAGATGATGAGCCAGACCGTGGAGAACCGGCTGATCCTCAACCTGTTTCGCGGTGAACACTTCCAACTGACCTTCAACACCGGCTTGAACAACCTCGACAGCCAATGGGCCGGGCTGCTGATCTTCGATGAGAGCGGCCAGGTACTGTCCGCCAACCGCCGGGCCGACAACCTGCTGGGCTTGAGCCTGTCGCGGGTCAGCATCGAAAGCCTGTTCAAGGTCTCGTTACTGGAACTGCTGAACCAACCCGACGGCCTGCCGTTCGCCCTGCAAGCATCCGGCAGCAATCGCTTCCAGTGCTTGCTCAGGCGCCCGAGCCAAGTGTCGATCAAGGCCCGGGTTTTCACCGAAGCAGCGCCTGCACCAGCGCCCGTCAGCAACGCTATCAGCCTCAACACCCTGCACTTCGGCGACAGCCGCGTGGAAAAAGCCGTGCGCCAGGCCGAGCGCCTGCTGGAGAAGGACATTCCGCTGCTGATCCATGGCGAGACCGGCGTCGGCAAGGAAGTCTTCGTCAAAGCCCTGCACCAGGCCAGTTCCCGCTGCAAGCAGCCATTCATTGCCGTCAACTGCGCGGCGATCCCCGCTGAGCTGGTGGAGTCGGAACTGTTCGGTTATGAAAAAGGCGCGTTCACTGGCGCCAACCAGAAAGGCAGCATCGGCCTGATCCGCAAGGCCGACCGGGGCACACTGTTCCTCGACGAGATCGGCGACATGCCCCTGCCAACCCAGGCCCGGCTGCTGCGGGTCTTGCAGGAGCGTTGCGTGCAACCGGTGGGTAGCGCCGAGCTGTTCCCGGTGGACATCCGCATCATCTCCGCCACCAACCGCTCACTGCGTGAACAGGTACAACTGGGGCGGTTTCGCGAAGACCTGTACTATCGCATCGGCGGCCTGACCCTGGAACTGCCACCGCTGCGCGAACGCAGTGACAAGCAGGCGCTATTCAAGCGCCTCTGGGAACACCACCGCGAACCGACCCAATGGGCCGGTTTGAGTCGCGAAGTATTGGATCTGTTCGAGCGCCATCCATGGCCGGGCAACCTGCGCCAGGTCAGCAGCGTGCTGCAAGTGGCCCTGGCGATGGCCGAGGAACAGCCGATCCGCCCGGAGCATCTGCCCGACGACTTTTTTGTCGACCTGGAAATGGAGCCGGTGGAAACACCGGAGCCGCTGACGGTGGACCTTAACGATGCCGAGGACCTGAACCGCCAGTTGCAGGCGGTGGGCGGGAATATCTCGCACTTGGCGCGACGGCTGGGGGTCAGCCGCAATACCTTGTACAAACGCCTGCGGCAACTGGAAAACTGATACGAAACCTGTGGGAGCGAGCTTGCTCGCGAAGGCGGCACAGTCAACATCACCGCAAGCTGACCCACCGCTTTCGCGAGCAAGCCCGCTCCCACAGAGTTGCACTCAACTGACTGGCATTACTCCGAAGAGGCTGCCATTTCGTTGGAACACCAGGTCAATCAAACGCCCCGTTGAGCACTTCATAGATGATGCCAGTGGCGATCGCCACCAGGATCAGATCAGTGCCGACCTGTTGCCACTCATAACCGTCATAGTGCGGCAACCGCCCCAGCAGTCGACCGTCGAGTTTCTTGGCGATACCGGGTGGCAACGGCTTGCCCCGGGCAAGATTTTTCTGGATGCCCGGCGGCAATGCCGGGCCAGGGCTCCAGTAATCGCGATAGCCGCCAATCACACCCAGGATGCCGCCGCGATCGATGCTCGGGCCGTTATGCCAATCGCCGCCACCACCGCCTTGGTTTCCCTTGCCGCCCTGGTTGCCCTTGTTGCCAGAATTTCCTTGACCGCCCTTGTTGCCCTGCCCGCCTTTGCCTCCCTGGCCGTGACCGGGGCCTTGATCGAATTGAGCGCTTCCCTTGCCGTTGCCCGGGTCTGCGACAACAATGCCAGGGCCCGCCGCCAGGGCGAAACAAGTAACTGCAGCAATCAACGAGCGCGATTTGAACATGGCAGTTCTCTCGAAAAAGGGATGTCCCCTGTAAAGATATAGAGACTAACGGTGATATTAGTTCCATATCACGCTACCGTCGTCGCCAGGACAGAATGACGCGTTCAACCCGCAATCAAGGAGCTCCATGCGCAAGGATTACCTGGCTTTTTTCGCCTCGATGTTCCTCTCCCGGCTGGCCGATCAGATTTTGCTGTTCATCGTCCCGCTGATTGTTTTCCAAACCACCAACAGCGTCTCCTGGGCGGGCCTGGCTTTCTTCGTCGAATCCTTGCCACGCTACCTGTCGTTCCCGATCTGCGGCGCGCTGTGCGACAAGTTTCCGCCAATTCGCATCCTGCACATCAGCCAGGTTTATCGCGCCGTAGCTTGCGGGGTAGCGGTCGCGCTCTATGGCGTCTTCGGCGGTATCTATTGGATCGTCGCCCTTTCGGCCCTGTGTGGCGTACTGACCACTCAAGGCATCATGGCCCGCGAAGTGGTGATGCCTTACATCTTCAAGCACTACACCTACACCAAGACCCTGTCCTACTCGCAAATCGCCGATCAGACCGGCTTGGTACTGGGCCCGCTGGTCGCTGCGCTGCTGCTTGAGGTGTGGGCGTGGCACTGGGTGGTACTGGCGATTGCCGGGCTGTTCCTGCTGGCGGACCTGGCCATGCTGTACTGGCAGCGCACCAGTTCGGTCATCCTGGAAACCTTCGAGCAGCATCACGACCTCTGGCTGAACCCGCTGCGCATCGCCTTCGGCCATATCCGTCGCCTGGCGGAGCTGAAAAAAATCATCGGCCTGGCGGTGGGCGTCAACCTGATCATCGGCGTCACCCTCGCCACCTCGGCTGCCATGGTCATCGGCCATTACGGCGCCGGCAAGGATGACTACGCAGGTTTACAGGCAGCCGGTGCCGTGACCACCATCCTCATCCTGTTCCTCCTGGCCCGGCTGACCTTGCCCTTGAAACTACTGGGCGCCCTCTCCTACACGCTGATTGCCGTCGGCGCCTTCATCACCGCGCTCAGCCCGAACACAGGGGGCTACGTCGTCGGTTTCTTGCTGATTGTCGGTTTCGACAAGATGTTCAACGTCTACTTCCGCACCCTGCGCCAACAAGTCATTCCGCCCCAGGACTTCGGCAAGACCGTCGGCGTCATCACGCTGCTCAACAACCTGTCGCAACCGCTCGCAGGGCTGTTGGTCGCGGTGCTCGCGGCGCCGGTTGGAACGCAACAGGTGATTCTGCTGTTGGCGGTTGCCTGCAGCCTGATCGGAGCCGGGGTGGTTGTGGTGCACAGGTCGACACACCGGTCAAGCGTCTACAGCGCCGAGACCGACTGACCCTTCCGGAGAGCGGTTTGTATTATCAGTGACTTATTGTTGAGGCATGGTTGCAACGTTGTTGGCGTCAATGCACGTCTGCCCCGCCATTCGTCACCTGTCGAGTGTCGGGGCCAACAAGCGGCCACGTCTGGCTCAGGGTTTGCACTGGCCTGTCTCAGCAGCCAAGAACGACGTAATTCTGACGCGGCGGCAAATTAATCAATGCTTGGTCAGCAAACGGAGATGTACCGTGTCAACTCTCAACGAAATCGCAGCGAACCACGCGAGAATGGCAAAGTTAAAGGAAGAAGAGTCGATGCGGCTGAGTGCGCTTCAGGGTCAGGTGGTGGGGAGTTTTGAAATTCCGCCCATCGAAGCGCCGCAGGAGATGTCGTTGCACTTTATGACGGGTGTACAGGATCACTCGTTTGGGGAAGCGGCTGCGCTGAGTTTTTGACCTGGGTGTTGATTGGAATCAGTCGCCCGCTTATGCGGCGGGCGACTTTGGATGGCTACCGTTCAGTTAGAGTTTCGAGTGGCAAAACCACCAAAGTTGGTGAACGTCAAATCCTTGCATAAGCCTTCCAGGTCGCCATAAACAAGCTTCGAACCGAAATTCATTAACAACAGCTCGGAAAACACCGTCGCTACGCTCTGTTTTCTTATGACGATTTGGTGCGCCTCTGACGCTGGAAAACTGTCCTCTACCTCGTAGCCAATACTGAACAAACCGCTTTGAGACCTCAGCCGGTCATTCATATAGTTCGGCGTGTAGAAACAGAACCCGTCTTCGCGAGCATCCGGGACGCTCGAAAAAACGTCTTCCGGTAAGGCGTTGGTTTCCACCCAGATATGTTCACCGCGAGGTGTCACCACATACACAGCGGCGTCATTTTCAACGATCCCAACCCTGTCATCCATATCGACAGGAATCGTGTCGTTTTCATTGTAGCCAGCGATCAAACTAGCATTCTCGATCAGAGGAATCCGCTTGTACCTCACGCCGTCCAGTGCGAAAAAAAGCGCAACCAAGGGCGACAACGACCAATCCAGCAAGCGAGTAGGCATGCCATAGTGCTGCGCCAGCGCGAGCACATCCCAATCATTGTGGGAGGACAGTCGATGATAGGCGTGACGCTCGGCGTTGAATTTCCTGAAGGCCTTGATGGCCCTGGAGATCAAATCCCCTGACCTGGTTTTGGGGCTTCGAGCCAGAGAAGTCGTTAACCCCCAGTTAGCGTTGCCTTGGCCTCGATATACCGACCCGTGGACCGTACTGGATTCTTTATTGAGCTTCTTAACTGCGTCGATGTACTCAGTCAGACTCGACACGACAATCGTGGTTTTATACACAACACTTCACTCCCTGAATAAAAATCAGCCACTCACTTGCCAAAGGCAAACAGTCATAAAGCTCGCGCTGAACGCGCACCTTGCCCCATTTCCCCATTTAAAACGGCGTCATTCAACCCGAAACAGCATCAAATTGCCACTACGCTAAAGGTAAATGTCATGAGTACTCTTGAAAGAGCGATATCGATTTGCGCGCAGGCCCATGAAGGGCAAGTGGATAAGGGCGGCTCCCCTTACGTTTTGCATCCACTGAAGGTCATGCTGCGCCTGGCCCATGATCAGGAGCGCATTGTGGCGGTGCTGCATGACGTGGTCGAAGATACCGCTGTAACCCTCGCCGACCTGCGCAATGAAGGCTTCAGTGAGGCGGTCGTTGGCGCCATCGACTCCCTCACCAAGCGCGAGGGGGAGACTTACCAGGCCTTTATCGAGCGAGCTGCGCGAGACCCGATAGCGCGCCGAGTGAAGCTGGCTGACCTTGCGGAAAACAGCGATTTATCTCGCATAGGCGAACCAAGCCAGAAAGACCTGGACCGACTTGAAAAGTACCGGAAGGCGACTGACTACCTGACGGCCTTGGAGCAGTAGGAGCCCGTTGAAACAAATAGAGTGAAGCACGTCACAGACCAGATGAGCGCTTAAGCTACCAGTATGGAATGTTCCACACCGACGACCATAAAACGGCAGAATAAGCACCTCACGCGATTCACTTGAGCCCTCTCGACAAGACCAAGGCAATCAATGCTCTAAACACAGGGCACAGGATTTCTCGGAAGAAAAAAACATTCATGGAAAACAGGAGCCTTAAACAATGAGCAGCACCGAACAAGTGCAAAGCGCCGGTAAGTACAGCGCGAAGTGGCAGGAACGCTTTGATTTCTTTGAAACCTATGGGGCACCAAACGACCCGCGTTACAAGGAAGCCGTCAAGACGCTGCCTGGCTTCAAGAAGAAAATTCTCATCAACGCCAACGTGATTGCATTTTTCTTCGGCCCTATCTACCTGTTCGTCCTGGGCCTGTGGAAGAAAAATCTTGCCCTGCTTGGGATTTTCCTGGCGATCAACATCGCATTGAGCGTGATCTTCGCAATCATCGGCATGGAGTTTCCTCGGCCTTTGAACACGGGCCTGAGCATCGCCCTGTCGATGATGTACGCACTCATGACCAACTACGCGTACTACCTCAAAGAAGTGAAAGGCGAGCAAGGCTGGAACCCGTTCAAGGGCATGCGTCTCTGATTGCAGGCTTGAGTCATCAAGAGCCCGCACCTCATCATGAGTGTGCGGGTTTGTTGTTTCTGGGGATTACATACCTGCGAAAGAAGCGACAGTTGGTGTTCAACGCTCGAAATGTTGTTTTTTTACACCATTCTCTCTCTTGCGCTCAAAATAAGAGTGAAAAAACCACAGCGCCAGGGCAAACCCAGCAAAGCCAAAAATGAAGAGCAGAACCTCTATTGCAGTACCTTCATGAGAAAACATTGTGTTCACCTCGTCCTTAAGTAGGTTTACCGAAAATCGTCACGCTTGAAACACTTCGTAACAATCCAAACATTTTCAGGGTAGTCGCCATCAACCTGCATGACAACCCTTTATCCCCGTATAAACCCCGGTCTAGACGAGTCGCCGACCAATGACACCCTGCCCTGGTCTGCGTTGGCTGGCGTCTACCGGCACACCTTGCGCCCATGTCCTTGATGAAGCCCACACAACTGACAGGGATTGGCTGTTGTTAAGTGCAGTGCCGGGGGTTGACCTGCTGTCAGCCCCCATCGACGAGGCAGCCAAGGTCAATGTCATCGCCGACGCCCAGCGCCAACTCCATCAACTCGATCCGGTCGATGCCCCTTCGACCATAGCACCAGCCATCGCATTGCCAAGGCCCAAGCCCGAATGGAAGCCGGGCTTGTCGATCGGGAGGTATTGACGGCCGTTTTACGGGTTTCATCGATTGCGGTCGGCTGGGCGTTGCGGATCGATATCAGTACCTGACGCTGGTAACTCGGGACACTGCCGAAGAATTGGGAGAACATTGGGAGCCCCCTCAAGATGACCTTAGCGCCTTAGTTGCTCCGATAAAAACCGCCAACGCAGGTTTGAAAGGATGTCTCTAAACCCAATTGTCGTAGCGATTAAGCAGAATATTATCCATCTGCCTAAGACTGATTTCCCGGCCAAGTTCTTCTTCAAACAGGCTGCGAACGCGCAAGTAGAAGTCTACGTAGGTCGCGTAGTTTTTCGACATACCCGCCGTGGTCGGAGCGAAAACCAACCCCTCCTCATCCGCGATCCACTTCAGCGCTTCCCGGGCTCGCGAATCGACCATTGGAAACAAAGTCGGGTAATGGAAGTGCAGATACTTCGAAGCGAAGCTGCTCGCGTCCTTGTTAGTGACGGCACTGATAGCCTCGCAGAGCCGGGAATGCACCTTGTTCACCGCGATACAGACAGATCCGGCAAGCCTTTCCCCGACTGGAAGAAAGGACGCTTCCAGACCTACATCTGAGCTGCAAATAGATTTAGCCAACCGCGCATAGAAGCCTCCCGTGGAACCCTCATAGCCATCCTCCTCATCCTTGGTGCGACGCTCGACCGATGCAGCCAGGCTGCGACCAATGATCAGCGCCTTTGAAGCCACCTGCGCATGATCGGTATGACTGGGATTTTCTCGCACAAAGCTGTAGAGCGCTTTGTTGGCAGGTATGAATATGCCGCACCCTTGCTCCGTGCCGATGAACTCGTCAGTCAAATAATGGCGTTTTTCCTTTTGTAAAAACTGCATGCGTCTCTCCTTAGGTGAGCGCCAATCATGCCATTTAATTGCCACTATATGGGAGATGCCTGAATGACGCTTACTTTGTAGCCAACGAAAGCCGCCTTCAGGACTGCGCCGAAAGCGGAACATCAAACACCCGATCAAACAGCCATTGAAAAACCAGCGAGTAAAAAAAGAAGAACACAAACAGCCCCAGGTTAGTCACCAACGCCAGCCACAGGCTAATGCCCAACCACGCCCCGATCACGGGGGTAAGAATCAGCGTCAAGCCACCTTCAAATCCCAGGGAATGGAGCAGTCGTCGCTGCCAGTTGCGATGGCGGCTGCGTTGGCGACGCTCCCACCACTCGAACAAGCCGTTGAACAGCATGTTCCAGGCCAGCGCGACGGCAGAAATAACCAGTGACAGCAGGGTTGAATAGCCCATGCCCTGACCGTAGATCAGCGCCAGCGCCGGTGCGACGAACAGCACGCCGCCGGCTTCGTAGAGGATGGCCTGGAGGATTTTACGGGGTGCGCCTTGCATCGGAGAGCTCCTTGGTTGGACTTGGAAACCACAGCCTGGCAAGTTGAGCCGCCGCGCACAATTGAGCTAAATTGAGCCACGCTCAACCTGAGTAACCTACCCGCCCATGTTCGCCAAACTGCCCCTCACCGCCCTGCGCGGCTTCGAGTCCGCCGCACGGCTGGGCAGCTTCAAGGCAGCGGCCCAGGAACTGAATGTCAGTCCGGCGGCGATTTCCCATCAGGTCAAAAGCCTTGAAGCCTTCCTTGGCGTGCGCCTGTTCGAACGCTCCAGCCAAAACGTGCGCCTGAGCGCCGACGGCGAGCGCCTCCACCCTTACATGCACCGCGCCCTGCTTGATATCCAGCACGGCCTGCAAGTGTTGGCGCCGCCTTGTGTTGCGCAGTCCCTGGTCGTGAGCACCACGCCGGCGTTCGCCAGCCTGTGGTTGATACCTCGGCTGGGGGATTTCCATCGGTTGTACCCGGATATCGACGTCAGGCTGCATACCAGCAACGACGTGGTCGACCTGCTGCGAGACGCCAGCATCGACTTGGCGATCCGCGCCCTGTTCACGCCTGACCCACAACTGTTCGAACAGCCTTTGCTGGACGAGTACTTTGGCGTTTATTGCCGCCCTGGCTGGCAACCGCCCACAGCAGGGTCGCCCATCGAGCTGATCGATGTGCCGTGGCTGAGTAGCGCGAGCGTGGCGGTTGATTGGCCGGTATGGTGCGCCAGGGCCGGCATTCTGGACTGGTTGGATAACGCACGATTCCGGCGTTATGACGAGGAACAGCATGCATTGCAAGCAGCGATTGCCGGGCATGGGCTGGTGCTCGCCAGCAATGTGCTGGTCGCTGAGGCGGTTGTGCGTGGGGAATTGGTTGGCTATCGGCCAGAGGTTCGCCTGGAGGGTGCGCGGTATACCGTGGTGTGTGTGCCGGGGCGGGAACGGCAGGCGGCTGTACAGGTGTTTAGTGAGTGGTTGTTGGGGCACAGCAACGGCTGAATCGGAAACCCGCTTCATATCGTGGGTGTGCCCCCAATATCTACACGCTTCAATGAAGAACCCGGCGACTCTCCCCAATCCTGATCCTATCGAGCGCCCTGTTTAAAGCATCCAAGGCATCGAGCAGGGCTTTCGCCTCAGCTTCCCGCCCATCACCCCAAAGGCGTTCAGCCATTTTGTTCAGCGCCTGGATAGAACGCTCAATGTCAGCAGCAGTCGCTGCTTTGCTTTCCTGAAGTTTCTTTGGCATTGATTGACCCTTCCTCGGGGGCGTTGCTTCATCAGCATCAACGCGATTACATCACGCGCCAGAACACTATGCAGGTGTCCAGACCTGGCTAACGACCAACCATTCGCACTCTCGGTACCGGACCTGTATGAGCAACAAGGTTTCGAGCAAAAGAGAGAACTGGGAACACACCACAATTTTGAGCTCATTTGCAATCAGCTCGTCCCACAATCGTGGTCTTTCCATTTTTCCATACGCAGCTATGCTTCCAGTTCGGAGGGCTGGATAGGTAAGGACCACTCTCACAAGACACCAGCGTTCGTGACTTGTCGTGGTATCGATCATACTGAAGTCCTGGTCTACTCCACCGGTGATCAGGCGTTCAACCATAAGTCTGCTCAAGGTTCTTGGAGTCCGAAAGTAATACCCCCGGAGGATCGCACATATGGAATTAATGAAAGACAAACCCCAAATAGCAATAGTTTCTCTGGACTTACCTAGCAGAACACAAGAAAGAGACGTAAGCTGGAAATGTTCATTCTTAATTAACAACCCCAAATCGGATGGATATCTAATACAAAAAGTCACTATTACAACAAGAGAGTTTTCACTGGCAGATGAAGTCTTTGTAGAAAAAACCCCCAACCAAACTGTAACCTACTGGGAATCATGGAAAATCTCCAAGGGGATCAATTCTGCAGGAAACTATAGAGACACAGGCTCTTTTCTAAGCCGAGACTTTAATGACATTTACCACTTTCCATCGGCACCACCTCAAACTCGAAAAATAGAATATGTTATTGGTCACCTTGAATTTTATACAGGAAATCTAACTGAAGACTTCAAGTCAGGAAACGATCAAACGTTCGCCGGCCCAATACCATCCACAACCACCAAGCCTGATGACTGGCCCGAAACACGCGGCCCATTTCACAACATGTATGTATGCCACCTTGAAAACGACGAAACAATTGTCGCCACATACGCCGGAGAACTAAAGCTCTTTCACTTCAACAACCTCAACGAAATGAAAGCAATCTCGGGATTACAACAAAAAGATATAATAAACTACTTCAAGACTTCAAACGGAGACATTAAAAAACTAAAAACAGATGACTAGCCAGCCACTAAAAAACCAGAACAAACCACGATTTTGAATTCATCTGAATCCCATAATCGTGACCTGTCCCCCGTTTCCCCTGCCACCTATCCGCTTTCCGAAAGATCAACAGCGGCGTGCATCAGATCGACACCCGCCCCGATCAACGACGCTGATTAGCCAGGATTGCATCACTTGGCTTTTGCGCTCTTGATGTCACTGATGATTTTCTGAGAAATAGCCTGAACCTGCTCTTGGGTCATAGCCGACATGACACCTTCCCAGGCAGAAGACGACGTGTCATACGTCCGAGTTCCAATCAGGCGGCCTGATTTCAGGTCCGAGTAATCTGCACTGGAGTTGACCCACGCATTCCCCACCATAACCCCTGCTCCGTAGCGAGCGCCTGGGGTCAGGTAACGGAAATTGGTCACGTTGATCTTGATACCAACACCGTCCTTGCCGTCGAGGCTTGATGCCTGAGCTTCTGTAAGGCTGTAGCCGGCGCGAGTTGCTTCGACCTGAAGGGCGTCATTCCACTCCCGCTTCAAGCGAGGCCAGTCCTCGTTTTGTTGAACCTTGCTATTTCCTTCAAAGTTAACGACCAGATTCTGCTTGGCTGACTCCTGAATGACGAGCGTTTCAGTTCCGCCGCTTTTTACAGAGGCAGCGCATCCGCTCAACATCAAAACAGCAACAGCACAGGACAGCGCAATCGAAAGCTTGGATGTGTTCATTGAATTTCCATATCCACAAAATCGGTTGAGAGAGGGCGTTGAATATCCCCGCCGAGCCAGCTGGGCGCACACGCTGGACGCGCAGAATTTAGCACCATTACTTCGCTACTACGAGCCGGGGTGGGAGTCAGAACGACTGGGACAGGCCACGATATTGCGTACATTAATTTAGCGATCTCAAAAATCGCGGCATGCCCCTTCTCCCCGCCCCGAATCAGCCCTTACACAGATGCCTATGGGCAGGTAATAGCTTTTCGAGACTGCTTTTTGGTCCACAAAAGACGACCGTTGATTCTTCCATCAGTCCATGACTCGGTAACCAGAGCGCAATGGCCGCTCAGGTTCTCAACAAACGTCCTTGGATAACCTTCAGGCTCTTCTCCACCCAGACGCATCCAATTTGGATCTGGCGAGCTCACTGATTGATAAGGCATGCAGGCTACCAGTGCGGCCAGCGAGAGAGCCAAAACTACCTTTTTCATTTAAGTCCCAATCAATTGACGAGTGTCCGGGCAAAACGCGGAGTATAGATTGACTGGATGCTTTCCCAGCGCGAGCTACGACGGGGACTTGCTGTAAGTGCCACTATGGAACCCACCTCAATCGGCGGAAACCAGAAAGCTGGGGACAGACCGCGATTTGAGTTAACGTGTAATCGGACCGCCTCATAATCGTGGTCTGCCTGTGTTGTCCTTACATCCGCAGCCCACAAGCCCATTGTCGCGAATGACGATGAGGAGACGGGGACAGACTCCGATTTGAACTCATGATCACTTTCTAACCCACTGTAACGCCAGCCCAGCGATGCTCGCTCCCTTCGGGTCCGGCTCGTGAAGAAGGCACGGAAACGGCGGCAAGGGTTTAAATTGGACCAGGCCATATCCAAGCGTGCCTGCACCATCTCATTCTTCGCCTGAACGATCTGCCCTGCCAAACTTAGCGCCCTCCTTTTGAACTCCTTGTGAAGCGCCTGCTCCTCGGTCTCGTTTCCCAGTGGCTTAACCTGCATCTCGGAAAATGTGAAAAGCGTTTTGTCGCTAAGTACACAAAACGTGTCGCGACATTTTTGTATTTCACCCTGAAAGACAAAATCGACCGAAATGAACGCACGTTCGTCCATGTCTATGTAGTACAGCGGCTCACCCCGGAGGTTTCGAACTTTTCCGTCCTGGTGAATCCGGCCCAAGGGCGCCCCGTCGCTGCCATTGCCTTTGAAGACCAGGTAACGGCCGTTCGTGTAGTTGTACGGCATTAACGGTCCTCATTTCGAATAGACATCGGAACACATGCTGCTCGTCGAGCTGCTGACGCGAGCTCTAAAGATAATTATCTTCTGGTGTGACGCTTCGTGTTTATCACTTGAAAAGTACATTGCACCGTGCACACCACCCTTCAGCTGCGCTCCGGTTCATTGGAAAACGAAGGAGAGGATGACTTGTATCGGCAACCGTCAAAACCAGTGAGAATTTTATGAATTTACGCCGAATCTCGTCGGCTGGAACGCTCATGCCCGCCCCATCGACTATTTGAAGAACCCCGCCCGACACCCTGCTGTCAATCCGTTGCCACTCACACTGCCAGCCTGTTACCCACGTGAAGTCTCGAATTTGATAGTCGCCGGTGGTGCTTTGGCATTGAGCGAGCTTCTTGTTGGAGTGGTCAAAGACAAGAAAATTGGGGCTTGGATAGCCGAGCAGTTGAGTATCGTCAAGGCTCAGACCTTCCTTTAGGTTGATGGAGGCTACAAGTGCTTTTGCTCGTCTCTTGCGCCGTATCAAGTACCATATGGCGAGGCAAAAAATAGAAACAGAAGCCAGGAAAAGCTGACGTCCTTCGACTGTAAGCTTATCGGGCGAAAACTCTATCATGCCCCACAAGAGTCCTATCGTCGCAAGCCCCGACAACCATGCGGCGGGGATCACTATACTGTTGGCGAGGCTAGCTCCGAGCGTCCTCACACAGCTTTTCATAATTGGTCCAATATCATTTATGGAAGAACTCGTAGGTTATCACTCACAGAGCGCTAACTTATAGGACCTAGCCCGCAATGCGCGGGTACATGCCTTGAACAGGGCTTCGTTTGCTTCGTTGCACGGGGACCTCACCGTTGGCCGGCTAACCTCTTCCGTCTTCCAGAGCCATCATCGACGTAGCAAATACGTCCAGAAACGCGGCTAGCTCGGAAAGACGAAAGACTGGGGACAAACCACGATTTTGAGTTCACTTGTAATTGGACCGCCTCATAATCGTAGTCTGTCCCCGTTCTCCTCTTATGAAACGGGCGGCTTACTTATAAGTCGCCCGTCTTCATTATTCCGCCGCCTGCGCCCGCAATCGTCTTCCAATCACATCCATGACATCACAACCATCGCGTAGCGATGTGGTCAGCAATTTACAAAAATCAGTCAGCACCACCGTGTCTGAGCTGATGTCCGAGCGAAACGCGATATTTTCCAAGACTTGGGTCACCGTGCGGATACGGTAATCGGCGGTTTCGAAAAGGACGTCTAGAGGCGCCTCGGTGTCGATGAGCAGGGTTGCGGGGATGCAGTCGATGCCGGTGATGGGCATGTATCGGGTCATGAGTAGTACCTTCATTCAATTGATAAGGACTACCACTCAAACGTCGCCAAACGAATGGGGTGGCAGCTGTGCTCGGGTTGGCGAACCGGGAATGAAAGCGAACCGGCAGACTCGAAAGTCTCCCGCGCACAGCTGCCATAAAGCAGTCTGCAACTGCAAAAAAGCCCCGCAGTGTAGCAGGAGCTTCTGCGCTTCATTCAATCGAGTCGCCAAACCCGAATCGCCATCTGGGCGACAGAGAGACAATAAGTTGCATATCCAGATGCTGCAATGCACTGATTTCCGAGGTTTGTGTAGGAATTTGCGTTATGCCTCTCGCAGCGCGAGTTTGAGCCCTCAAAAGCCGTAGCTAAAGGACGCAGGGAAAAGGGGACGGAAAAGGGAACAGCTTTTTCCGAACCAGCCAAAACCACAGCTTTCAGCGCGGAGAAATATATCCCCTTTTCTTGGGAGCACTGTTACGCCCTATTCCACCGGGTTACCAAGCCCGATCGCCGATTGTGCAGCGACGTTCGGAGTCGTAACGCGACAGAAAATCTCCGGCGATAGGCTTCGGGTCAGAATAGTGCTTTTGGGGATATTTTCAGAATTTTCCTACGCCGCCGGACCTACGTGGGGACTCTTGAATGCGACAGAAGGCCGAGGCAGGCCAAGATCCCGGACAGCTGTACAGTTCCTCCAGCTGTCCGGGTATCCAGCATGGACGAAAAGCCAGTATTCGAGTAGACCTGACAAGTAGTAGCGTTAAGCCTCTATGGGCCCAGTCGGGTAAACGCGCAACGGAGCTAGCAAATGGAATTTGTAGAACGCTTGAACGCAATGTCGGCGAAGGTGAACCAATTAGCTTCAACGATCCAAACCGAGGAAGCAACAAAGACCGCGTTTGTAATGCCATTCATTCATACAGTGCTCGGCTATGATGTCTTCGATCCATCTGAAGTCGTGCCCGAATACGTATGTGACATTGGTACAAAAAAAGGCGAGAAAATTGATTACGCAATTTTAAAAAACGGACAAATTCAGATTCTTATTGAAACCAAAAAAATCGGCGAACCGTTAAATATAAATCACGCTAGTCAGCTATTTAGATATTTCCATGTCACGACAGCCAGAATTTCAATCTTAACGAACGGCAGACTCTATAGATTTTTCACCGACTTAGATGCGCCCAACAAAATGGATGAAAAACCATTTTTGGAAATAGATCTTTTAGACATTGATGAACACGTGATTCCCGAGCTGCAAAAGCTCACAAAATCAGCGTTCGACGTTGAATCCATAATCAACGCCGCAGGTGAATTAAAATACGTAGGCCAGATAAAAAGGGAAATGGCCTCACAGTTCACACAGCCCGATGACGACTTTGTGCGCTTCTTTGCCTCTCGAATCTACGAAGGGGTAATTACTCAAAAAGTAAGAGAGCAGTTCGCGCTTCTTACCAAAAAAGCCGCAGCTCAGTTCCTAAACGATCAGATTAACGATCGTTTGAAGTCTGCTATCAGCGGCGTTCCGCTACCTACCCCGGCTGAACTGGTTGTATCCGAAAGCCAACCAGGAACAAGTGACACGCCCGAGGATAGAGTCCTCACTACGATGGAAGAGCTAGAGGGCTTCCATATCATAAAGGCGATAGTGCGCACAGTAATAGACGCAAAGCGGATCGCACACCGAGATACTCAGAGTTATTTTGGAATTTTATTAGACGACAACAATCGAAAACCAATAGCAAGACTCCATTTCAACAGAACTCAAAAGTATCTAGGTGTTTTTGATAAAGACAAGAATGAAACTCGACATCCTATCAATTCGCTCGATGAAATCTATGAGTTCTCGGACTCTTTAAAAGAGACAATCACCTTTTATCAAGGGCAGGCTTAAAAAACTCTAGCCCGACGGAGCGGGCCTAGGCCACGCTAATGAGTTCATTACTTGACCGCTTCATAATCGTGGCCTGTCCCGTTTTTCCCTTTTATTCGCCACAACGAGAAAGCCCCAATCAAAATCAGGGCTTTCTCGTTTCTGCTAAACGCAAAACCCGCTCGACGGCGGGCTGTGCTTATCAGTTTTTGCAGACCACCTGCGGAGGCGCAGCATGCGTCAGCTTTTGGGGAATCACAATCGAAGTGCCAGGCAAAGTGGTAAGTTCGAGAACCGCCAACATGCAAATTAGCGCTGGCTCACCATCTTTGCTTGGTCTGCCATCCACCCCTACCACCGCTTCGTAGTCTTTCCCTGGTTCCAGCTTGTAAACGAGCGCCTGGCCACCACAGGTCCGGTAAGAGCTGCCGTTGCCCGCAATGGTCGCGCCCCGGGTTGCAATTTGGAATGGCAGATCCGTCCTGACGCGATACTCGGTTACGACCTCTTTGTAAGACCCTTCCCCCATCCGAATTGCAGGGATGTACTGGATAAGACTGGGCCAAACTCTTTTCGGTACGCCAACGCTCGCCGACTTCAGGGGATACTGCGGATAGTTGATGTTCGCTGTCTCGTCCCCCCCAAAACGTCCGGCTTCAGCCATCTTATGCCGGGTAGCAGGAGCACAACTGCCGACGATGCTATCTCCGTACACATCAGAGTTCGTGATAACGCGAACACGCGCCACTCCCTCTGATTGAGCAGGCTCTTCGTATGGAACTGAAGGTATTCCAGAGCAACCAGCAAGTGCTATGGAAAGAAAAGTTACGGAAGTGACAACCCGCATGACCATGTCCTTATGTACGCCAACAAAAAAGGGCCCACCTTTCGGTGAGCCCTTCTAGACCGCCCAGCAGAGCGGATTTTGTTTGGTAGGCGCGATTGGACTCGAACCAACGACCCCCACCATGTCAAGGTGACCGTGACGCAATCATAACACTTTGAAAAATAAAGGAAAATCTATCTATATCGCGTGAGACAAAACCGCCTAATCACCCTATAAGAATCAATAACTTAGCGTTGGATATTCCTACAGTGGTTCCTCCCTCCTCCGGCGTCCTGCCGACAGAACACAATCCCTATTTATTCAGTTCTCGCACATACGCCTGGCACGCCTGCAGCGCGATCAGCCCCCGGTCGCCGGCGTCGGTGATGGCGATAATTCTTTGAGCATGCGCTGGGTCAAGTTGGGCTCGACGGGCTCCATGAACCACGCCGACGGCACCGGGGGTGGCAGGCACTGCGCAGCCACTGGCTGAATCCTCGGTAAGGATGACTGACAGCCGCAGATCAGCAGTGGCAAGGCGATCGCGAAGGCGAGCCTGTTTTTTCTCTTCATTGGTCAGTACCTGGTGGTGGATTTGTTCACTGGCCGACAACCGCTGCTCCAGGACCAAGCGCTTATCCTGCTCTGCCCTGGCCTGGGTAGCGGCCGCTTTGCTGATCGCAGCCAAGTCGGCCTGGTGCAGGCCGGCCTGCTCTGCCAACTTCATGCCATAGCGCCAGCCCTGGACTTTCCATGTCGCGCCCACGGCCAGCACCATCAGCACCAGCACACCGACTGCCCAGGCCTTGAGCCCGACGGGATTCATGGAACGTCCTTGAAGAAGATGTGGTTGCCCAGGCGCAGGGTCTGCGTTGCATCCTTGGCCCAGGCTGGCGGCTTCGGCATGGTGGTGGCGTAGTAGTGGGTGGCGCCCCGGGTAATGTCAGGCTCTTGGCCGGAGATCACCAGATCCGCCGCCCGCTGGGCCTGGGCGAACTGCTTCGACGGGATCGGCTTGGCGCCGCTCAGGTAGGGATAGTTCGGGTCGTTCTTGTTCCAGCAGCTGAACTGCCAGGGCTTCAGGCAAACGCCGGCATAGCCCTCACCCCACCACGAGCGGTCCTTGCCGTCGAACACACGATTGCGAATGGTCCAGGCCACGGCGATCTGCCCGGCCAGCCCTTCACCGCGGGCCTCTCCGTACAATGTCCGCGCCAAAATATCGCGGTCTCTTTCGGTCGCGTTCATAACTTTTCTCCAGGCAAAAAAAATCCCGCTCGATGGCGGGTTGCGGTGGTCGGCTCGTGTCAGATGGCTTCGGATCTGAGGAGCATCGGTGACGCGATGATTTGAGGAATGGGCGGCTCAGCCGGCCAGACTGGCGACTCGAACCACCCGGGCTGCGTGGTCACCTTGCCCAGGGCGTACTTGTAGATCTTCCAGGCTTTGAGAGGCGCGGCCAGGGCGGCCTGCTCTGCCTCCTCCTCAGGAGTCGCCTCGCCAATCTCGATGCCATAGCCCAGGGTGTCGATGCGGTCCTGAATGCGGGAGATTTGCGTGGCGGCACGAGCATTTCGCTCGGCGAGCTCGGACTTCATCGTGGCCAACTGAGCAGCAAGGATTGCAGCAGCTTTCATTTCCTTAGTGATCAGCCTGGTCCAATCGATGACGCCATCGATGATCGGAGTGGCTGGATCAGGTTGAGGCGGAACGTAGTCCGCCTGTTCTGGCCCAGGGAAAACCACCACACCGTCGGGCACATTCAGCAGTGGCGATGGAAAGGCCTGCGCCTGGCTGTAGTTGCTGGGGTTGGGAAACAGCAGCGTGAGAATCAGTTCACCGTTCACCCGTTCGACGTTGCCTGGCAACCACTGGGAATGAATGGCCTCGTAGGGCAGGGTGTCGCCTTCCCCAATCAGCGAAAGGTCGAACCGCACGGAGTTCAGCGTCAGGACGTCGCCCGACTTAACTGCAATCAGGGTGTCATCACGGCGCTGAGGGCTGAGAATAATTTTCATGCAAACCACCTCCCCACCGCTATGGCAGAAATGTAAGTTGAGGTTCCGCTCGCCCTGGTGAAGTAATCCCAGCCTCGCAGCGAACAACCGGAAGTTGAAGCAGCAGCACTCACCCCGCCCCAGCTGGCAGCACTACCCCACTTGAAGGCTCCGCATGTAACGACCGGTGCCGCGATAAAAGCCATGGGAAACACCCAGGAGCGCGATCCCTGGAAGACTGGACCATACGCGTCGCTGATGCTCTGGTCGGTCACAGTGATAGACAGCGTGCAAATCATCGTCCCGTCGGCAAACTTCACATAGGAACCGTTTGGATTGCTCCCAGCCTCAATGACGGCCCCCGTCGGCACGCCGCCCACCTGCGAGACTGGGCCGAGGAGGTTCCCGGTGTCATAGACCTTGCGCCATGGCGCCCAGGTGCTGATGTCGGTTTTCAGCCGAAAGCCCAACGCACCTTGCGCCCCCCACCCCATGACGAGCTGAGATTCAACGTTGCTCGATCTGCGCAGGTGGAAACCCATCGGATAGGACCCCAGCAGCGGCTGGTTATGCCCCGGCGGGGCTGCAAGGGTCGAAGTAAACATCTGGTTGGCTGTGAAGAACGAGTCCATGCTGTTGGCGCCATCGTAACCTGAGCCGGTTGAACCGAGCCCAAAGTCCGCCACCTTTAGCAATCGGCCGGCCGTGGTGTCATATGCAGTGGTCGTCTTGACCAGGCCCAGGGCAGCTTGGGCTTCCGCCTGAGTAGTGCCACCGGTGCCGCCCTTTGTGATCGGCAAAACTTCGTAGTTGCCTGTCGTGCCCAATGCGGCCAGCTTGGCGCCGTAGGTGTTGACTATGGCCCGCAGTGCATCAGCCGAATCCTTCACGTAGCCCTGCATTGGCGCCAGCGCGTAGCTGCCACCAGATGCAGTGGAGCCGATGTACGGGGGGTCGATGGAAATCGCAGTGTTGCTCGCCACGTTGGTGACTTCATACCATCGTCCATCTGGCCCACGAAACGCATCACCGACACGGGCATTCACGATGAATGCTGTGCCGGTGCCTGTTACTGCATTGGAATTCAGGGTGACGGAAACCGTCCCCGATTTGTACCAGGGCATGGGAAGTTTTCCTTTAGAGTTTTGCGAATACGGCAGGAAGGAAGAAAGCGAATGGATTGCCAGAGCCAACTGTCAGTGCGTAGAGATTCCCGCCAGAGAAATCCCACCAACAATATAGAGCCCTATTAAATGGGGCATCGTTGAGCATCGGCATGCTGAATGTATTTATCAGCATGTACTCACCAGCCGGAAAGTTGAAATTCACTCGGTAATAGTTTCGGGGCTGGCCTTGGCCGGCGGTATCTGTTTTTACGTACGTCCAGTTCTGGAACGAGCGCGTAAACCTCGCATAGGGTGTATCGCTGTCGAATAACAGTTTTGAGTTGCCATCCCAAATCCGCATTCCGTAATCGGCGAGCGATGTTGCGGCGAATCCGCACGCAAAATAGGAGCCATTGGGCTGCAAAGTATTCTCGTCATAAGCGCGAACATAGAAGCCCGTCCAAGCACCTGGCGACCCTATGACGCGCATCAGACACAGCCCGGCAATGCCGGTACTCCCGGCTGGCCGGATAAAAACGAGCGGGGGCTCCTGGCTTGTTACCGTTCGAGGAAAGTTGGTAACCGATCCAAGCCCAGACTCTTGTGTCGGCTGGTAGGTCCCTTTTGCCAGAACGACGAGACGGGTAAACTCCGAATCAACGGTAACGACATTACTGTCGTTTGTAAATTCTAATCCGAATGCCATCAGGAGAACCTTATTACAATGAGCCGCATTGTAGAACTGGTCGTGCTGCTGTATTGCTCCCTTCCTCGAATGTAGCTATATACCCGTACCGCATTAGCTATAACCTCGGTCTCAAGTTGCATGTCAGTGCTTACATTGTAGTTACCAATCGGAACCACAAAAGCCGCGGAGTTGGTTGTAGTAATTCCAGGGATAGATATCGTCTGAAAATTAGCGGAGTTGGTTCCCGTAACAACTCCGCTATACACAACTCGCATAGTGAACGACGAAGGATCGAGCGTAACGTTGCCGTTTCCATCCCTGATTTCGAGCCCAAAACTCATGCCGCTAGATCTCCAAGCTGCACACGTTTAACGCCATTCGCGTCGTAGACCTTGATGGCGCGATTCGTCATGGTCAGGCGTCCACCGCCCGGGGCTGGGCCGTTGAACTCCAGGTTACCGGCCTTATCCAGGCGCCAGCCTTGGGAGCCGGCAACATAGTTGTCCGACTGCAAGGCCTGGCCGATCTTCAGCATCGTGATGCTGCCGTCCTGGATGAAGGCGGAGTTCATGAACACCTGGCCGCCCTGGACCGCGAACGGCACAGAGATGGCGCCGCCGGCGATGGTGTTGACGATCGCGAACCGGTCGGCACTGACCAGGAACTGGCTTTGCAGCGTCCCGCCGACGTTTTCAATCCCAAGGCCAATACCCGCCGCGACATACTGCCCATTCGCGTTTACCTGCATCTTCACCGACCACATGGTGTTCAGCTTTCCGCTGGTATCCGCGTAGGCTTCCGACGTTTGCTGAATAGCCGCTGAGTTGGCACCCACCTTCACACTCAACTGATCGATCTTGGTCGCCGTCGACGACTCGCTGGTGACCAGCACCTGCGACAGCTCGGTGATGTTCGCCTCGCTGCTGCCGAGCTTTGCGTCCAAGATGACCAGTTGCCTGGCGAAGGCCTCGTCCTCCGAGGACCTGACGCTACGCTCAGCCGCAATGGAAGCCGTGCTGGTCCAGCCGTCGATGGCGTCGTTGAGATCGCCCTCCCCGTTGTCGTCGCGCCATGAAGCTCGCAGCGCTTCAAAGGAAGTTGCCGTGGCTTCAAGATCGGTGATGTTGACGGTGTTGATCGCAACCTGTTGGGCCAGCCCATCGACCGTTTCAATCGTCTGACCTACGTCGAGCCAGTAGGTAGGGTTCGGTGGCGGTGTATCCACAGGCACAGGGCCGGTCGCCTGGTATATCCGCTTACCGGAGACGACCAGGTCACCTTCGACATACGTCTCATCAGGGTTGTAGGCGGCCAAGCCATCGAGCGCATCGATCTGGGCCTGAAGGCCAGGGATCTTCTCGATCTCACCTCTCAGATCATCGCTGAGTTCGGTTTCGCCAATCTGCCCAGCGATCAGATCGAGAATTGGCCCGGCGTTCGAACTGGCCTGACCCAATACACCGTTGCCGACCGGGTACCACGGACCGATGTTCCCGGTGCGGTCCACCAGGCGCGCCCAGAAGAAGAACGTCGCGCCGGCCAGCAGGCTTTGCAGGCTGTAGTCGCTCTGGGGATAAGCCAGATCGGCCAGCTTGGTGGCGTTCTCCAGGACGTTGGTTGGCCCGTACCAGATCTCCGTCCGCTGCGTGTCCTCGGCGCCAGCAGGGAAGCCCCACTTGAGGCCGATGCCGAACAGCAAGGACGTTGCCGTCAGGTGCGTCACCGCCGGCGGCAAGCCCTCCTTGCCCTTGAGCTCGGTCAGCACCGAGTTGCGCCAGATCGACGAGATGTCGAAGGCGCTCACCGCACGGACACGGGCCACATAAGCGCCGGCATAGATGCCAACCACATCAACGTTGGTCGATCCGGTGCGCTGGACCTTGATCCAGTTCCCGCTGTCCTTGCGCCACTCGACGTCGTACGCCACGGCCCCTTCAACAGGAGGCCAGGTGATGGTCATCGTGGCTACGGCGATGCCCTGGGAAACGACAGAGTTCGCCGTCAGGGTGACACTGGCAGGCGCCGGAACGACGGTGATCGGAATTACGCTGATCGGCCGGTCTTCCAGGCGAGCGCCGGTATCGATGAAGGCGAACTTGCTCGGCTCGTACTGCAGAGCACTGATTTCGAAGTCGCCCTCGGTGGTGCGTTTGGTCCGGAGCACTCGATACAGCGGGATCGCCAGGTCGTCAGCGTCGAGCGCCCACTGAAGCTGTGCCCGCGGCGCCTCGCTGTAGGCGACAGTGACGGTCACGTCGCGGCCCGACACGCTCTGCACCGTGCGCCCTTCAGCTCGGCCGCCAGGTAGGTTGATGATCAGGCGATCACCAGCCTTAGCCTGGGTGTCCCGGTCCAGGGTCACAACGCGGCCAGCAACGGCCGATATCCGCCCGCCAATCTCCCGTCCGGCCAGCAGCGAGTCGGCCACAGGGATGATGTGGCCCGGGAGCGGGATTACGCCTTCCATACCGGTCTTGAAGGTGACGGTGCGGTCCAGGTTGTTGCTCAGGATCGCCCATTTGCCCCGGCGCTGGGCCTCAGAGGCGCGAGTGCAGCCAATGGCGCTCAACTCGGTTGGCCGGTCCCCATAGCGGCGTTGAAGGCTCAGGTCCGAAAACGGAATGACGTCGGTGTCGTAGTTGTTCGCCGGGTTGTCGTAGCTGACCAGTGCCCGGGTGTACCGGGTCTTCGCCGAGGCGCTGCCGTAGGAGAATTTCCCGTCGATGACGTTCGCCCGGGTGAAGACGTAGTCGAAGTCTTGGGCACGCGGCATGTCTGCCTGCATGATCAGCTGGCCCTGGGCCCAGTAGGTCATCCCGCGGTAGATGCCGGAGATGTCCCGCAGAAGCGTCCAGGCGTCGGCCTTGCCTTGCAGGTTCATGTCACAGAGGAAGCGCGGTTCTGTGCCGCCCAGGCCGTCGGGAACGAGCTGGTCGCAGTACTGCGCGATCCGGTACAGCTCCCACTTGTCGACCATGAACGGTTTGATGCGCTTGCCCAGGCCAAAACGTTCCTCGGTGCAGATGCCGTAAGTGATCCAGGCCGGATTATTGGTCCAGGCCAGCTTCATGCTGCCGTCCCAGGTCCCGGTGTAGGTGCGACTGATTGGGTCGTAGTTGCTCGGAACCTGCCACTTTCTGGCCTTGCATTTCACGGTGACGGCCGGGATGTTGGTGAACTGCTCGGCGTCGAACTCGATGTACAGCAACGCGGTGTTCGGATAGCGCAGCTTTGCGTCGATCACCTCGGTGAAGCCGGCGATCAGCATGGTGTCGGCGATCTTGTTGCTGTTCTGGTTTGGCGTCAGGCGGCGGACGCGGATCTGCCAGCCGGTGGTGGCCTCGGGCAAATCAACGCGCTTCGAGCGCTCATACCGGGTAGTGGTCTTCCCATCCACGGCATCCGTCAGCATCTGCTGATACGCACCGCCGTCGGTAGCCACGTCGATAGCATACTCGATCCGGTAGCCGCCAATATTGCCTTGGTCGTCCTGGCGCTGGAGCGCGGGCCAGGCGAACCGAACGCGCACGGCAGACAACTGGGTGTTGGTAACCGAGCGAACCCATGGCGCATCACTGCGCAGCTCGATGTTTAGCGATGTCTCGTTCTCGACAGATGGAATGCCAGGGATGTAGGCCTGATCGACAGACCCGGAGCGCCACTCCCACTTCACGTTCGGGAAGTTGACGTTGCCGCTGGCGTCGTTGATCGGCGTGTTGTCGAGAAAGATGTTCGCTGCAGTGGGTGCCTCCTCAAACTCGCCCTCGCCCACGGCGATCAGCAGCTTGGCAATGTTCGTGGAGCGCAGGTTGTCGCTGGCCTCGGTCGGGGACTTAGGCTTCTTGTCTCCGCCTTTCGCGCCGTGAATATCGATCTTGCGTGCTGCGCCCATGCGTTCCTCCAGGCGAAAAAAAACCGCCTCATGGGCGGTCTGCTTACTGCGATCTCGTTACTGTTTGTCTTCGGCGTAGATCGATGCGGAAATGATCATCCCGCCCCACCGGCGGTCGCCGATACAGATCGGAACGGGGTTACCGCTGGCCGAGGTGTTCTTGGCACTGCCGAAGGCGTAGGACGGCGCGTTCTCTGGTCCGGCGCTCTGCTTGAGGCCAGAGGCCTGGGGGCTGAGCATCTGGATGACGCCGCCGGCGATCAGCCCAATACCCGCAGGGGTTAAATATGGTGCAGTGACTGGAAATACATAGGAAATCGCCAGCAGAACCACGCCCACCACGGTTTGCAGTACGCCACCACGCTTACTCCCCTCTACCACCGGGACGATTCGAATCTCGCGAGTGCCGCCGAGTTCGAACTCTGCTTCACCTACGTTCCTGCGATTGCGGAACACTGCGAAGCGCATGCCCAGGGAAGCCAGCCGTTTGATTTCCTTCTCGAAGCCATCGATCGTGCAGTTCAATGCCTTGAACACTTCACGAGCCGTCCCTGAATCAATCTGTCGCGGGTGGTTTCTCCCAAATTTTCGGGCGAGAGAGCCTGAAAGCTTGACCGTAGTCATGCCTCTGGCAAACGAAGCAGCAGCCATGATTTTCTCCAACCATAAAAAACCGCCTTTCGGCGGTTTCGTATTTATCGACATTTCTGAAGCGAGTCTCGAAGCCCGCCCCGCCCCAGCTGAGACCACGCCACACGCTGGTAAAGCTTTGCGACGCTGCCAGACTTGGCCTGGCTAATATCCAGCACATCGTCCGTTTGCTGTGCGAAACCACTAACGAGCCGGTACCCGGTCGCCGTTTCGCTCATGCTCGCATTCGAGTTGTGTTCCTGCCATTCAGGAAATACACAAAGAGCAAAGGCTTTCGGCGTTTTGGCAGACGCAACAGTTACTGCCGGAGCAGAGGACATCAGATCGGATGGCGATGAGCACCCCGCCAGCAAAACAACAGCTACCGCGCCTACGAACAATCTCATGGGGTCACTCCTGTGGAAGATGGCTCCAAGATATCACCACACAGGCTGTCTGGGCATCCAGCATGGACGAAAGCACAGTAACTGGATTGGATCCCATCGTAGTAGCGTTGTGCCTTCAAAACAAATGGGGGGGGTTTAGATGTCCGATTTCAGGGGTGCGTATTTCGTTGTGAGTGGAACGTCTTTCGCGTCAGTTATGGTGCGGCAGGCAGCAGTGTCATCCGAGAAGTCCAAAGAAGAGGTGAGCGCCTACTATGGAAAATTTTTTCCTCAGGTCCCCATAGTGCTGGCAATGCAATCATCCGATGGAAGGCTCACCTTCTGGGGGCGAAAGGATTTGGTTGGTTACCTAGCAAATAACGCTCCTAGCATCAGCTGGTGCAACTATTCGACCGACTGATTAATCGCCAATAGCCACCAGTTAGGCAGTTCATAAAGGCCATGATGCCGCGCCCGCTCAGCCGAAGGCCCGATACCGGTGGCGGTGTGAGCTTATAAAAGGATTCCCCAGTCCTTTGCCTGCAAGCCCAAGGACTGGGATTGCGCCAATATCGGCGCGTTTATGACCTGGAGGTCAATGTGAGTAAAACCCCTATCTCAACTTTCGAAGCTGGCGTGGTCGCATCGTTAGGCGCAATTTCGCTTTATCTTCGGTCTCGCCCCGACTATGACGCCGCCGAACTACAGAAGTATGTCAACTTCTTCAAAAACACAGTTCAAGACGGTGTCGACAAGGCCGCCTACGTTCTTCCGCTGGATGCGGTAGGTGGAGACCTTAGCAACATTGAAAAAGCAATCAGCAATGGCGTGGGCGCTAAACCTCGCTAGCGTCCACAGGCGCATTGTCGCGAATTACAGCGCCGACAATGCGCACCTGACCATCCGCAGTAACCTCAAAAGGCTGATTCATATCGTTCTCCTGCGGCTCTGCCGCGTCATGTAGTCGGTTGCGCATCTTTGTGCCTGAGGATCAGGCGTGTTCTGTCGAGCCAGGGACCGCCGAAGACGATGATTTCGCTCGGGCGGCCATATAGGTGGTGCAGCAGGAAGGGCCCGGGCCCGAAGGTCGCGACATCCTCGCCGGGCAGTGCTGGGTTGGCACCGAGGAAAATCCCGGCGTGGTTCGGGTGGACCGTCCGCCCAACTTCCATCACGATCATGTCGCCGCGCTGAGGCTGGTCCACCCGGTAGAACCCGGCGGCCTCGTAGTTCGCCTCGTACAGGCTGGTGTTGTCCTTGCTTTCCCACCAGCCGTCGGCGCGCTTGAAGGCTTCGAACTCAAGCCCCCACTCGCGCTTGTACCAGTCGGCGCAAACCTGCCAGCAGTCCCAGGCGCCGTGGACGAACGGGCGCTTCAGCAGCGGCGTCTCGCCCGTTGGCACCACCGTCCGCAAGTCGCCCTCCGGCCAGCTCAGGATGTGCCAGGGCATGGCCGTGGCTTCGCACATCGCCAGGTCGCGCGGCGACGGCCGACTGGTGGCGTCCGGGTGCGAATGAACGATGCCGATGATCTCGCCCAGGTCTTCAGCCGCGGCGTATTCCTCCGGATCGATGCTGAACTCCTCGTTCGGCTCGGTCGCGATGTTCTTGCATGGGAAGTACTGCTGCTTTCGACCCAAAGCCAGCAGAAGCCCGCAGCACTCTTTCGGGTACTCGGCCGCCGCATGCGCCTGGATCGCGCTCAATATGTGCTTGCGCATGGTCAACTCCGGGCGATAAGGGAAACGGCGGGGAAGCCGCCAAAGGGCAATGGATTGCCCTCGCCAAAGCGCGGAATGCAGCCCCGGCCCAGCGTGGCATCACACTCGTCCAGCTCAGGGTCATCGGTGACCACCCCGTCCTTTGTCACGTAGGGTCCGGTGTAGCCGCAGTTCGGGCCGCGATAGCCGCCGGTGAGGCACCAATGGCACAGCGTCGTGGCCTGGCGCCCAATGGACTCCCCGCCCACGTCGCCCGGGCTGGCAAGCTCCCAAGTGACCGTCTCCCCGGCCTCGTTCGTCTTCTGGTCGATGTACCAGACCTCGATCGTCTCCTGGGTTGGGTCTGCCGTTGGGTTGCCGGACGGGAAGTTCTCGGCATCCAGGTACGTGCCCAGCGTGTGCCGCATGGTCAACTTGAACTCGAGCAGATCGTCGAAGGCCAGGCACAAGGCAGTGATGCGGCCGTTGACGTTGCCCACAGACAGAGTGGGGCGAACCGCCGTACCGTCGCCGTTGGATTCGATGCCGTCGATCTGCATCGGCCAGGCGCTGTACTCGTTGCCCTGCCAGTAGATCGGCTTCGCTGGTAGCTCATCGGCTGCAGCGCCGGCGGCGATCAGCTCAGCCTGTGTATGCGGAATCGCATGCCCGTGGAAGCGCAGGATGTCCGCACCGTAGTCGGAGCCGTCCAATTCAAAGAGCAGCACTTCGCTGCCAGGCTCGAGAACCTGGATGTCACTGATCAGCGGCATGGTTGCCCCTTATGGATGGAAGGCCCGTTCGAACGTGGCCGTTAGCTTGAAGACCCCGCCCCCAACGGGGGTTGGGACCGGATTGATGCAGGTGAACAGTCCCAACTGGCCCATCGGCGTGGTCCAGAGGAAGGCCTTTGCACCGGCGTGCTGGTCGAGAAAGTCCATGATCTCCTGCACCCTGGCCTTGGTCCCGGTATAGGTGATCGGGTAGGAATCTTCCTTGTTGTTCGGCCCATCGCCGACGACCTGCTTGTAGCCGTCGCCGAACCGGGAGGTGCGCACCCGATACGCTATCTCGGGCGCGTCTCCGTGCTGGCTGGGCCAGGTGAATGTTTCGATAGCCATCAGACCCTCCCATTGATAACGCGCCAGATGGCGCCGCCTGGCTGCAAGCCCCGGGCAATTGCTGTTTCGGCTTCAGTCTTGGCCGCTTGCTGGATGCCTTTGCCCAGTTGAGTGGTGTCTTCCGTGGTGGTCGCGCCGCCGTCACCGGTGGTCTGCACAGAGACAGCCACGGGGAAGTTGTAAACGTTCCCGCCGCTGCCCCCACCGCTGCTGATAGCCCTCACACCGAGCTGGCCGCCGGCCGTCCGGGTCAGCGGCATGATTGCCTCCTCCCCTGCCTCGCCCATCACCCCAATACCGCCGCCAGCCATGCCGAACGCGGTCGGCTTGCTGACGATGGAGTTGGTGAAGGCTGCGCCGTTGGCAAACATCTGCACGCCGCCCGACCAAGCGCCGCCCTTGGCCTGAATGCTGCCTGGGGTGAAACCTGAGAGGTCGCCGGAGTACCCAGCCTGGGTTGAGCCGGCCGAAGAGGCGCCACCAAAATAGGAGCCAGCAGCTGAGGCGGCCAGACCGAACAAAGCACTGAGCCCTTCGGATGCCGCGGTCCTTGCCGCGATCCGTGCCATATCCGCCAGTACAGATTTCGTAAAATCACCGAATGAGAATTTCCCGGTCATCGCGAAGTTGACGATTGCGTCTTCCATCGAGCTGAAGGCATTGGTGAACAGATTTTTCGTCTGCCCAGCCACGTCCCGTGCCGACTCCAGGTAGTTCTGCCATGCCGACGATGCTCCAGCGCTCCAGCTGCCCTGGGCGGCGGTCATGTCGTCGTAGTTGGCCTGGACGGTGTCGTGCAGATCCTGCTGCGTGGCTTTCAGCGCATTCAGCTTTTGCGTGTACTCGTCGAGGCTCATGCCTCGGGAGCCATCACCGTACTGATTCGCCAGTTCGAGCCGCTGCTGGTTGATGCGATCGTCGATGCCGTTCTGCTGGTCCGTCAGCCCGCGTTGTCGATCGCCCTGGCCGAGGCCAGATGCTGCTCGAATCCCCTGCTGCCGAAGCGTTTCGACTTGGCGTTGCAGCGCCCCGGTATAGGTGCTGACGGCCACGGCCTGCTTCTTGAGGCGGCCCTCTTCGTTCGCGGCCAGCACGGCCAGTTCCGAATCGGAGTCCTTCTGCGCCTTGACCATTGCCGAGCGCGCGTCAGCGATCTTCTGGTCCAACTGGATACGCTGAGCGGCTGAGGTACCAGCTTTACCCTTGGTCGCCTCAAGCGCCGAGATTTCCGCCTCGTAGGCAGCGGTTACCTCGTCGCGCTGGTTGCCAATCATTGCCTGGCGCTTCAGCAGGTAGTCCGACTGCGAAACCAGCCCAGCTTTTTGGGCCGCATCCAGTTCCTGCTGCGCGTTTTTGTAGTCGGACAGAATTGCGTTGAGGGCGTTTTTCGAGTCGTTGAAGCTGGTCAGGTCGACAGCACCTGCAGCTGTCTTCGGATCCTTGAACTGGTCGTTGATATTCGCAATGTTTTTATCGACGACGGCCTGATTCAGTCGTGCATCGTTGGGGCTGACTTTGCGAATATCGTCGAGCTGCCGCTTGTACTCCTTCAGTGCGTCGGCGCGCTTTTGCTCATTCGTCCAGGAGGACTTGGTCAGCGCATCAACCTTGCCCATCGCCGTGACAGCATCCCGCTGAGCTTTGGCCTGCTCACCGTCCCACTTGGCGATGTCCTCCGCCGCGGCCTTCTGGTCCTCCAGCATATTGAGCTGGTTACTGTAGAGCTCAACCATTTCCTTCTGGTTCTGGAACGCCCCGACATTTCCTGACTGGGCCTGCTCCAGGTTTCGCCGAGCTTGGTCGATGTCAGCATCGATATCGGGACGCCCCAGGTTCTTCAGGCTATCCGCTGCCCGCGCAACCGCGTTGTACCCCTTTTCCCAAAAACTCAGGTTTTCCAGAATTCTCGGGGTACGCTCGTTGATTGCGTCGGCGTATTGCTCGGTTGCCAGCTTCACCGCGCCAGCATGATCACCCTGTTTTTCGAGCGCAACGATCTGCGAATAAACCGAGGCCGTCAGGTAGTGGTATTGCTCATTGAGCGCAGCCGAGGCCTTCACCGGCTCATCGGCGATTTTCTCGAACTCGGCTACCGTCTCCTTGACTGCCTTGCCGGTAGCTTCCCGCATCGACACAGCAGCCTGCGTGATGCCGAGGAAGCTTTCACCTGCGATCTTGCCATTCCCGGCCAGCAGCGCCAGAACCTCAGCAGCCTGCCCAGTTGTGCCGACGATTGCGCCTACCTGGCGCGCCATACCTCCAAGCTGCCCAGCGCTAACCCCGGCGTAGTTGCCGGTCGCAATCAGTGACTCGCTGTACTCATCCTGCTCTTTGGTGCCCTTGTAATAAGCGAACCCAAGAGCGGTGACAGCGGCAGTGGCCAACGCGAGCGGCGCCAGAATGGCAAGGAGTCCTGCTGCCGAAGCACCAGCCCCCGCTCCCAACTGGGCCACAGCTCGCACGCCGCTGCCCCAGTCACCCGAGGACAGCGCATTACCCAGTTGAACGACGTTTTCCTGGGCCTGGCGGGTGCCAAGGCGCAGCTTGTCGAACCCGGTGGCGGTCTTTTCGAGCTTCGCGTAGTCCTTGTCGATCTTGCTCAGCGATGAATTGAAATCATCCTGGCTGATCCGGCCGGCGTCGAGGTGCTTGCCCAGATACTCGACCTGCTTATCCAGCTTCGCCAGTGCGGCGAGGGCCGGATCAATGGCACCCAAAAGACTGTTCAGAGCCTTCTGCTCATCCATGGTGGACTTGGCTAGGGCAACCTGTTGCTTGTCGAGCTGGGCGGTAATCTTGGTGAACTCGGCCTCGCCATAGGCGCCGGTCTTGGTCAGCTTAGCGAGAGCTTCGCGCTGCTTAGCCAAGTCCTGGGTGGTTTTAGCGCCGGTGGACAGCGACTTCTCCAGGGCCTGCATTTCGTTCATCAGCGAAACAGCGGACTGCTCGGCGCGGCCACCGGCTTTCGCCATTTCATCCAGGCTCGTTTTCGCCTGGATTGCATCGGCCGAGTCGATCTTGACGCCGAGTTCTGCAATATTCATCGACTCACCTTGAATAAGTGCCCGTTCTCACGGGCGGTTATCGCGTAACTCAGCCATTACAGCGATCGCTTCCGACTCCATCACTCGGACGTCCTGGAAAACTGTCGGCCGATCCTTTGCAGGCACGCCAATAAGGCGCATCACGCTGGGTAGCACGGCATAATCAAGTCCGGTAGCACCGCACGCGCCGGTGCGCCACTGTGTTCCCATGGCGTCCATGACGAGAAATGACAGCCAGGCGTCCGGCCATACCTCGAACGTCTCGTCATAGTCTTCAGGGGAAAATCCGAATACCGCCAATTGCTCGGCGGTGGCGGCTGGCTCGTAGAGAGCCCGGGCGGCGGCTGTCAGTTTCCCAGGCGAGCCTTGCCGAAGGCATCGCTGTAAGCCTTAACCACGGCATCCGAAACACCGATGCAGCTCTTCACCAGGGCGGTGATGGACTCGTCATTCAGCTTGTCGCTGAATCCCCAGGCCACGACCAGATCCCGAACTTGCTCGACACCCTGCTCGATTTCCGCCTGAGTGATATCGGAGATGGTTGGCTCAGTACCTTTGAAACGTTCGTTCAAGGCTTCAGCCTTTGCACTCCAAGCGTCAAACAGCTCAGCCAGGGCGGTGCGGTCGCGGTATTGAAACGTGAACGGGACCATGACCGGCTTGCCGCCCACCTGGGGTATCGCTACGTCGACCGTAAAGGTCGGCTTCGGCGCGATTGAAAACTTTGCCATGAGGCCTCCTTAGGCGTTGTAGCGAGTTGGACGGGACGCGAACGACAGGGTGATGGTCCGGGTCATGATGTTGTTCCGGCTAAGCGTCGGTGTCGCAGTGATCGACACGTAGGCGTAGTAGAGGATGGTGGAGCCGGACGGGAGATTCGCACGAATCAGCCGCGGCTCCTTGTCTTCGTCCGCAGCCTCGACGACCGCTACGAACGCCTGGCCCGGATCATCTGCAACCGGCAGTGTCATGCTGCTGGCCGATTTGGTGGTCGGGAGTTGACGGTCGTCGTCATCTTCCAGAAACCCATAGGTCAGGAATTGCTGGTCGCCACCATTTGCCGCCGGCTCAGTGATCTGAGCAATCTGGGTCCAGCCAGAAGCGGAACGGACAGAGCCGGCGCCCGAGCCTGCCGGGAAGCTCTTGACGTTGGTAGTGTTGATCCCTTCCGCCGCGAAGTCGCCGACGTCGGAGTCAATGACCCTAGCCGGACGGCCGTTGAGTTTCGCCCAGCCCGAGTCAACGACGATGATGTCGCCATCGGCCAGGCCATGGGCCGCTGCGGTCAAGACGGCGGGATTGGCGTTGGAAATTGCAGTGAACGGCTTCGCAGCGCTCATGACGCTGGCGATTTCAAAGGTAGTGCCGTTGGGAATCGAGACGCTCATGGGTTTTCCTCTGTGCAGAAATGACAAAACCCGCTCAATGGCGGGTTCGGGGGTTGCCCAACGGGCGAATTATTTGGGTGGTTTGCTATTCAGGAATTCGACTGTTCTCGTACTCCTCAAGCGGCAATCCTGACTCGGAACCAACGACAACACCGGTCAGCCCACAATGAGGGCAGCAGGCGTGTTTCTCGTCGTGCCACTTCGTGATCTGAGATGGTTTTGACCATTGACCGCAGGCGCTGCAAATACATTTGTCGCTCGCGTTGATTTCCTCACGGTTGTTCCAACCATGATCTTCGGCTGACTGATCCAGCCATTGTAGGCGCGCCTTTGTTGCATCATCCATGGGCTAGTCCTGGTCACTTCTACTCATAACGCGATTCTAACTCGATGCCGCTCAGTTGGTGTCGGCGCGGTATTGGAAGGACACAGGCAAGGCGAACGCGGTGTCTTCGGTCTGTTCAGGCCCAGGCTCAACTGGCGTCATGATCAAGGCTGTGAGGCCGTTGCGAATCAATCGGTCGTTGAGGGGGTATAGCGCTGCAAGTTCGTCGGCGATCGTCTCGGCGCCGGATGGGCCGTTGCCGGCCGGCGTCACGATGGTGATTTGAAACACGCCAGTGTAGAGCCGGTGTGCGCCAGCCAAGTCGTTGCTGTCGGTACCGGCTGGCAGAAGAAACGCTCGCAGGTACGTCTCGCCGTTGTTCGGGGCGAACGCAACGTTCTGGTAGGCGATGCGCAACGTCGGTGTTCGAGCGGAGGCCCAGGCCTTCAGGCGCGACTCCAGCAACGCGCGGATTATCTTGTGACTCATACCTGGTTGTTCCTGATGGCCTCCAGCACGATCTGCTGGAAGCGGGCCACGGTTACCCGCACCATGCCGCCAGGGGCCTGGATGGAATGGCCGAACTCCAGCGGGATCGCGTAAGGCAAATTGTTGATGATGTAGGCCATCTGGCCGACGGTGAAGTCGCTCATCGCGGCCACCAGTGCAGCGACAGTCTCGGCGCCGCTTGGGTCAACCTCGTCGAAGGTGACGCTCTCGACCACGCCAAGGGAGATGTGCCAGTTCGCGCGGAACCGACCACCGACATAGCCTTCCGGGGCAATGATGTCCATGCCGTCGTTCAGCTTTCGCCCTTTCTTAAGCCTGCCACCCTTGGTGAGGTTGGCCGGATCTTCGCGCAACGCACTGTTATGGTCGTCGACTGCCTTGTTGTACTGGGTCGCTACGGCGTTCTGCGCCCAGATCTCCGGGTTACCCACGGGAGACATGCGGATCAGGCTGGTTCCCACCTCTATGATAATTTCGCGCACGCTGGCGTCGATGGCTTCGGTTGCTTGCTGAGCGAACTCGGCAAGGCTCAGCGCGAAACTGCCGGACTGTCCGGCACCCGCCCGGCTCACGACCGCACCTGCAATTCATATAGGACCGGCGTGCCGGCAGGGTTGACCTCTTTCATCGGGGGAACAATCGACCAAGTTCGGCCCTGGGCAACCACCTTATCGAGCAACCCAGGCACCCAGGCCATGCCTTGCGCGGCGATCTTCAGCTTCTTGTCGCCCTGCCTGATGAGGCTGTTGGCTTGGAACTCTAGGCCGGTGAAGTCGAGCAGGATGCCCTGGGCGATTTGTTCGATGGTTGCGCCTGGCACTTCAGCTCCTTGACTGGGATCGTACTCGCCCGGTTCCGTCCTGCTGATGATCACAGGCTGGCCGAACTCTGTAATCATCTCCAAAGCCATCACGGCCATTTCGTCGTAGAAGGCCATATATTTACCTAATAGGGATTTCTCATGACTAACAAGGAAAGAGTGCAGCTATTGGTCGCGGCGGCTAACCGCCTCGTCAAAGCATCCGCGGACTTTACGAGCGTGGACAAACTCCCGGCGAGGCAGGCTCTCAGAGAGGCCATTCGCGCCGCATTGGCGGGGACGTGCGCAGAAGAATTTACCGATGAATTGATAGCCCAATATGCCCGACACTACGTCCCGTTCGATTCATACAACTTCAGAGCCTTGACTGACCTCGTGTCAGCGGCGACTGATGAGGACTTAGCCAATGTTTTCGTCTATTGCAAAACCAGGCAAATGGAGAACTTTTGATTCAGGCCCTAACCGCAAACAATCCGCGTCGCTGGAGATAGTCGGCGAACTGGGTCGCGCTTGGCCGATCCGGCGCCGCAGGCAACAGCCGGCCGCTGGTGTTGGAAATCGTCGCGTATTCGCGAGTTACCGCACCTTCTACACGCTCCAGTGTCACGGCGCCCCTGCGCTTGTCCGGCGGGTCGATGTCGTCCAGATGAATTTCAGCAGCCAGGGCCATCTGACCGTACTGGATCCGAGCCGGAAGGTAGTTGTCGGGCTTGATTTCGCAGTCCAGCTCAACACCCCGGCGCGGCCAGGCCAACGCCTGGTCGCTCGACATCTTCCTGCCCTTCCAAGTCATGCCATCCATCGCCAAGGCAGACCGGCGCAGCAATGCCTCTTGCGCTGACTCCTCCGCAGGGATAGTCACGCCGAACTTGCCGGCGTACATGACCATATCCGCAGCGCTCGCGTAGCTTTCGGCGTCAGGCTTGCCGGTACCGTCCTCGATGATGAGTGTCATGAGTTATTCCGCAGGAATGAGTTTTACAAGATCGGCTTTCGGGGCTTTCGGGTCGAACTCGACGCCTCGGGCAGTCAGCCAGTCGCGCAATTCTGCCACACCCATTTTCGCCGGATTGGTTTCGACTTCGTCCGCTGCATACTCGGGTTTCAGCTTGGCCTTGGGCGGGCTATCGGCCTCATTGTCGCGGCTCTCGGTAGCGCTCGCATCGATGATGCGCAGGCCGGCCTTCTTGGCCAACGCCTTCACATTGTCTTCGTAGCGGTGGAATGGCCCGGGAAGGTACCAAATGTTGTTATCAGTCATCGTTGCTACTCCGCTGCGCCAGAGCCCATTGCCCCGGCGCAGTCATTGAGGGGTTACTTGGAAGCGTCACCGATCAGAGCAACACCAGCGGTGTGCTTGATGCTGGTGGCGGTCTTGTCCCAGTTGGTACCGGTCGCCAGTTCAGCGTCGGTTGGCGACTTGCCGCCGGTGGTGGTGTCCCAGGTGTAACCCTTCAGACCCAGGCCGAAGGTGTAGTCGGTTTGCAGCGTGGTTTCGATACGCTCTTTGCCGTTGGTGGTATCGACGTTGCTGATGATGTCGCGGCCGTCGTGTACCAGGGCAGCACCTTGCACCAGAGACAGGATGATTTCTTTGTTCGGGGTGCCGGCCTGCATCAGCGCCGGGGCATCCGTCACGACGGAGATCTTGCCGAGGATGTCCACCACGCGGACGTTGCCCGCCTGGAACAGCTGCTGCTGGTTCGCAAGGTTCTGGCCTACCAATTTATGGTAGCTGGTGCCCTGCATCACCTGGGTGACCAGGTTCTGGCTTGCGTCGCCGAACTTCGCGTGAGCGTTGTTCAGTGCGGCGTAGGTGATGCCAGCGGTAGCCGACACATCATTGACCGCGGCGGCCTGGGCGGTGATCGCAGCAACGAGCGCGGCAATGGCGGTGTTCAACTGGTCCTTGAGCAGGATTTCGGCGAAGGCGCGCGAGGCAACTTCAATACCCTGGGTGGTAGGACGCTCCAACCAAGTCATCTGCGACGGCTCGTAGCGGATCGGGCCGAAGCCGCCGGCAACTTTCACTGAGGTGTTCTTCAGCTCGGCCAGGTCGGTGGCAGCAACAGCAGCGTTTGCGCTGTAGCGGTCCACGCGTCGCTGGGCAGCAGCCAGGGTCTGGAAGAACGACTCTTGGAGGAAGTCGCCGGTGAAGCCGTCCGGGGACAGCACGATTGCGCCACGGCTGGCGGCGTTGAAAGCGGCGAGATACTGATCCAGCGTCTCGAGAGTCGCCGGCATGATGTATTCGTTGAAAACCTGCATTTGCGACAGGGACATGAGTTATTTCCTTACGATTGAGGGAGATCCGGGAACCGGCTCGCAATTGCGGCCTGTCGTTCCTCTTTGGTGCCGCCGATTTTTCCTTTTGCGGCCCCGCCGCCACCTCCAGCACCCGCAGCCCCGCCGCCTGATGCCTTACTACCCGCGATCAAAGGCGCGAAGGCCGTGTCGTTTGCGAATTCTGCTTTCAGCTCGTCCAACGTTGCCGCCGAGAGCTTGCCTTGCTGGTCCAGGACGACCACGACAGGCTTCCCGTCCCGCTGCTCAACGCTCAAACGGCGTTCGATATGCGGCAACAGGGCTTTGGCGCTGCCTGGGATTGCCAGAGCAGACGCGATGTCAGTTGCGGTACGGCCCACGGTCAGATCCCGGATCTGCGTGCTCAGCGTGCCGCGCTCCTGCTCCAGCATTGCGCTCAGCTCTGCCTCGCGCTTGCTGTACTTCTCGGACCAGGACCTTTCCAGTTCTTCAACGTTGCCAGATTTACGAGCGAGCTCTTCACGCTCGAGGCGTGCAGCCTCTTCGGCTTCGCGCGCTTTCTTCTCAGCCGCTTTTTTCTCGCCGAGCAACTCATCAACCTTGGCCTTTAGGCCGGATACGTCTTCGGGCTGTGGCAGACCTTCAATGCCGAGTACGAACTTGCCGTCCTTCTCGGTGTAAAGAGCGCGCACGGCTTCATCTACCCCTTCCAGGGTATCCAGTTGGAATTTCAGCATTGGTTGTCTCCCAGAGACGTAGGTGCAGGCCCTGCCTGCGGGCATAAAAAAGCCCGATCAAGTCGGGCTGTTAGAACTGCTCAATAGAATGAGAATTCGGCCGTTAAAGGGAAATTCCAACCGCCTCGAGTGCTCCGTGAAAAATCATCAAAAAGGAAGTAAAAATGTTGAAAAGCCTCAGACAGCAGAGAAATTATCCGCTTGGAGCTCTCCATTCACGATCGCAATGATCGCAGCTTGGGTGGCTATTGTTGGGTCGGGATTAACCTGGTATTCCAGTCGAGAATCCACAAAACAAGCGATGGTTATCAGCTGCCTATCCAGAGTTGACGCACAAGAAATAAAGATTCGTGAACACGCGGAACCTTTATTTCGATCGGTAGGAACTATGCTTGGACGCATTGCAGATCCTGGGCATTCGCGGGCGACCTTTTTGGAAATTGCTGAGCCGGTTGTAACGCACTCATATGGGTTACTTGCCTACGTACCTCCTGACGTCGGCTTTGCCTCCATAAATTTTGGCAACGTGATCCTAGATAATATGCGCGCTACAACCACTGACGAGCAGGTCAAGATAATGGCTGAGTCACAGGAAAAAATTAGTGGAATCATTACCAAATACGACGAGTACATGAAACAGTTTCAGGCGCAGAAAAATGCCTGCCAAGATCAATGATTTTCATCCAAATGCTCGTTCAAATGCTAATGGCTCAAGCGCTCGCATTCGTAAAAGTGTAAGTGGTGCAAAATTGCGATCAAGCTGCAGCTCAGCAAAGCGCTCGACGCTCAGGCCGCCTTCGCGAAACAGCTTCGCCCGTACCGGGCCGATAGCCTTGTCCTGAAACGCCGCCGGCTGGCGCTTGAGCCAGTCGTAGTAGCTGAGGTCTGCTCTCACTTGCTGAGCGCCACCATCGCCGACGGATGCCCGCGTGGCGTCCTTGGCGAACAGAGCGCTGAAGCGAGTGACTGCCACCACCGTCGAGCGGCAATTGATGTGGATCGGTGGCCGAGGCCCCTCGGTGAGCTTGAAACGCTGCTTGTCGAGCGACCGACATTGACTGGTCGTCTTCGAATCTAACGTGCTGACCCACTCCACCGCCTGCACGACATCGCTGTTTTCCTTTAGCGTCTCCATACGCGCCTGAGTGGCGACATGCTGCACTGCCGTCCGAACTATGGCGCCGGCATTCCGGTTGGTCGTAGCCAGGATGCCGTCGTTGTACTTGAGAGCCTTGGTCCCACGGATGTTCTTGATGATCTGGAAGTTGGTTTGGCCTTCGAAGAAGCCCTGCCGGATCGCGCCTATGACGCGTTGCCGCTCAGTTGCAGTGAAGCCATCAATGAACGACTTGAGCAGCTTCCCACCGTCCACACCGCGCACGCTTAGCGGATTGGTGAGGATTGCCGCCCTGATTGCAGCGGCGCCTGGCACCGCCGCGTCGAAAGTAACTCCAACCGGTGCTGCCCGGGTTAGGCTTGTCGCTTCGAACTCGGCCTCATACTTGGCGATGTCCACCAGATCAAGGTTCAGCTTCTCGCTATAGCGGTCGAAGACGCCCAGCAGCAGGCTATCGACCTCGCTCAGCAGCCGCTCCAGGCGGGCGACGGTGTAATCCGTCAGGTCCGCCCGGGTCAGTCGATCACGGATAGACCGATCGATCTCCCTCAGGAAAGGTGCGAACTTCTCCACCTCTCCCGACTTCAACTGCTCCAGAAAAACAGCGTGCCGAATGGTGGCGTCAAGGATTGCTTGGTTTGCCGCCATTTAGTTTCGCCTCGTCATCATCCAGGTCAGGCCCAGCGCTTTGCGTTTCAAGCTCGCCCCGAATGTCGTCGTCCGTCTTCTCTGGGTTGATCACGCCGCGATCGCGCAGGTACTGCCAGAAGTCGCCTTCCGGCAGCTTGCCGCCCTGTACTGCATTGAACAGCGCCGCGAGAATCGTCGCGTCCAGACTGATCTGGCTGAAGTCTTGGTTGAGCTTGTAAACCACTTCGCCCGGGGCATTAACGAACTCAGCCATCCATTCCAAGCACTGGCTGTACGCCTCGCTGACGTTGCTCACTACCAGGGAGAGAACGCTGTGCTCGGCGGCGCTGTCGTTGTCGGCCTGGGTCGCGGTCTTCACCGCACTGCCACGTTCGATCAGCCGGGCACCGAGTGAAACCATGTCCTGCTTCTTCGCGTCCATGGCTTCCTTGGCGACCGTATTCGGCTGGGCCTGCCAGACGCCGCAAGTACCGCTGACCGGGAGTAGCCAAGGCGCGCGGGACCCAAGGAAAATTCCGTTCGATTCCATATGGTCGCGCCACTGTTCATCAAGGCCTGCCATCCATGGCTGAGGCTGGCCCACCAAGTAAGCAGCCTCTTCGTAATCCGCGCTGTTCCGGTAATGTCCGATGTTCACTTCGGCCATGTCGTACAGCGGGGCATCGTCGATGGTGGTGTCGTTGTTTTCGCTGCCAACGAACTGGAACGGGATCACCTTCCACGGCCGACCCAAACCATTGAGCGGCGTGAATGGGGCTACAACCTGAGCGGTCTCGCTCGCCCCTTCCTTCCAGACTTCCTGCGTGTACATCCCGGTAGAATCCAGGCGCAATACGCGGTACTGAACAACCTGCTCACTGCCGAAGCCGTCATCTGTGTCGACATCTACCGTCTCACGCAGCACGACAAGGCTCAGCAGATGCTGACCGCCGAGCTGACGAGTCTTCCAGTTGATGATCGACTCTGCGGTGTAGCTGGCGATGTTTGCCCGGGCTCGGCCGGAGAGTTCGTCCGCCCTGCTGACCGTTCCGGCCTCGACTGCGGCGTAATCCACCAGTAGCCCGTGGCGGCCTACTTCAAGCAGGTGACCAATCACCGATTGGGATTGCTGGTAGACACTCACGCCCTGTCCGTCGACATCTCTGGCTACGTAATCGAGTGCGCCTGGCACCGTCAACGTTGGCCAGGTGCGGAAAACTGCGCCAACGAGGCTGTGCTTTGTGCGGCCGGTGGCGTTGTAGAACACTGCCCGCTTCTTGTACGCCTCGTAGCGCGCCTTGTTGTCGTCACCGGTATCAGCTGCGTTGGGCCTCGGCAGATAACGGTCGCCAGCAGCCTTGATGGTCTCCGCCCCCTTGCAGACGTCGCGTACCAAGCGCCAGCGGTATCGCGCCGCCGTGTACTCGGGACGGGTAAAAGTGACGTCCGTCATCGGGCGACTCCCATTTTCATTGTGGTGATCGGTTTAACGATCGGGTACTCGCGGTGAATGAAGTAACCGCCGCCGTCGTTGGCGTGGTCATTGCCTTGGCTCTTGTCCGGTTCGCCGTTGGGCGCCCAGATCTGCTGTTCCAGGCCGTCGGCGTATGTCGGGCAGGTAAACGGGTTGACCAGGTAACGCCGCTCGCCCTGCGCGTTGCAGAACATGGCGTTCATGGCATTGATCCGATCCTTCACCGGCGGGTTGGCCGCCGGCGCGATGACCGTGAAGCCGGCCTGTTTGAGCATGGCGATATCGGTGAGGCTGGCGTTGACCGACTTGCGTGAATCGCCTGAGGCGTCAGGGTAGATCCGGATCTCACAGGTTTTCCTGAAGTCGTTGCCGGTGTGTTCCCAGTAACGCTCCTTGATACGGCGGATCATGTCCGGCGTGTCGTAGCCGTCCATCAACTCGTCCACTGCGCGCGGCAGACCCTGGTCACGCTTGACGTGGGTGATTGCCGCCATCTTGCCGACGTTGAAGTCCATCCCGATAAACAGGGGCTCGCCGGGCTGCACCGTGTCGAAACATTGGTTCAGCTTGCGGTCATAGGCCGTGTAGATGGTGCCGGACGTCAGGTTGACGAACTGGCCCTTGAGGTACGCCAGGATCAACTGAGGCGGGTACGACTCCATCAGTGATTCGATGTAGTCGTCCGGCAGGTTCAGCTCGTTGTCGAACGTGCTCGCCTGCACCAGGCCATACATATCCTTGAGCGAAGGCTTGTCGCGCAGCTGCTTCACGAACTGCTGGAAGACGAACTTGAAGCCTTCCGGCGTCGTGGTGACGTCTACCCCGTTCTTCAGCCCGGGCAAGTTGTAGCGCATCCGAGCAATGATCTTGCGCCAGGCCTGCTGCGCCTTGATCGACGTCAGCACGTCCAACTCATCCACCAGGGCGTGGCCTATCTTGAAGCCGACAATGGTCTGCGGCTTTTCCATCGACCGGCAAATGACAGTGCCGCGGCACTGCCGACCGCTGTAGATGTGAACCTCGTGGTTCGCCTGATTGATCTTTGTCTTCAGCCCCCAGTCATAGGCCACCTCATCCATGGTTGGATAGAGGATGTCCCGGATCTGTGGATATGTTGGTGCGAAGTAGCCGGCGTTCACGCCGGGCCACTCCATGAAGTGCTTGCTCAGTGCCGAGCACCCAACCCAGGTCTTGCCTGAGCCAAACCCAGCAACGAACGCACGAAACTTGTGAGGCAGCGTGAGGAACTGAGCCTGGGGGACATTAAGGCTCGGCATTCGGCTTCCTCGCGTCCACTACGTCGACCTGTATACGGGTCGGTACGGCCGGTTCGTCTCCCGGCTCTTCTTTGCGGGAGCGGTTGACGAACATATCGCCTGTCTCTTTCGCCGCTTGCTCCAGGATCTGCATGGCGAGACCGATGTTCTTCATCGACTCAGCCTTCTCCACGAAGCGGTTCATGGCGCGGAGGCGGTAAGCTCGGTTCGCAATCGGGATCTCGGCGGTTTCCTCGCGGAAGCGCTTGCGGGCATCTTCAAACATCGTCACCCAGCGCTTGGCCAGGCCTTTCCCTGATGTCTTGGTTGGGTCGTGCGTCTCCACCTGCTGGCGAGTCACCGATAACCCGTATTCCTTTTGGACGGCTTCAACAACCTGTGAAGGCGTGTCGAAGCACGCCAAGGCCTGAACGATAAAGGCCTTCACGTCGTTTTGAAGGGCTGCCATAGATTTTCATCCGTCCAGAGCCTGTCCAGAATCAGGCCGACTTGAGCAGACAGGTTCCGCAGGCCCTCGCAATGTTCAATTTCCCCACCTCAGCAGGACTGTTTGCAGCATCCACAAGCGCCTGAACGTCAGGGCTCGCACCATAGCGGCGGACCACACCGACGAACTCCTCGACATCGTGTGAACGCATCTCAAGCTTGGGCAGGCCTTCCTGGGTGAACTTGGGCTGGCCGTACCCATCACGCGCTTGGGCGATGTGGTACAGCTCATGCTCAACCAGAGCACAGAAGTCGGTATCGCTGCACTGGGCGCAGTAGTCAGCAGCCAGGGTGATGATGTAGGCCGGCACATCGCCGAACCAATCGCGCATCTGTTGCTCCATCCGGGCTTTCTGCCAGCCTCCAGCGCGGAACGCTACCTGCTCGGCCTGGCCTAGGACTGTGCGGCCCTGCTTGTTGAAGCTCGATGACGCCCACATGACCCGGATGTCTGCATCCAGCAGGTGGGCATGGTCTTCATTGTGGATGCTGCCGGTGTCGGCAAGGATCTCGGCCTGGAGCCATTCCCACACCTCGGGGGCGGGCGTCAGGCGGATCCCGAAGTCGGATAGCTCGGACAGCTCAATTAGTGATGCAGGAGGGAACGGTCTGTCCATGAGTCACCTACAGCTTGAAATGATTGCAGGCGTCCAGGCTCATTCCGTACGCCGAGCGATACGGCAATCGAGACCATGCCTTCTCGATGATTTTCTCGGTCACGAGCAAATTCGAGACATAAAAAACCCCAGTCGACTAAATGTCGGCCGGGGTCTGTTGGTCGCGCGGACGAAAAATGACGCTAAACCGGTGGGCGATTAAGCTACCCGAATGCTAAGTGCTGGAAGGTTATTGACGTACAGGGCCGTTAACGCGTTTGCCAAAAATGTCACAGCGGAAACAACAATTAATTTACCCATACACACACTCCCTTTAAGTCCAGGTTTTTGATCATTAGAAGAGATTTTTACTTGAATGCACCACAAAATCAGAATAACTATTCCAAAAAATGCGGCCCCTTTTAACGTCAACGTACCCACAGCACCGCTCACTCCCGTGAGGAGCAGCTGTTCACCGTCTCCCAATAATGCAGAAGCGGCAGGTGGCATTATGATATCTGACTAAATCAGAACACGTCAATTGGCTGCTGCTCATGACTTTCATGCTCAAAAAGGTCGCGTGCCTATCCAGGGTCCTTGGGCTTCTTCCCGATTGCGTTGTCGCTCACGCCTAGCGCTCAGCAATGGTTCTGATAGACAGCGACCCGGCCTGGTAGACGCGTTCGATTGCCTCCCAGGCGGGTTGCTTCGTCACATCGAATCCCTGCTCACTTCTTCATCGGCGACGTAATAGCCTTGGTCCGTAGCGATTGCATAAAGAGCGGACAAGGCCACCGTAACAACTCCATTGTCACGCTCGTTTGCCGAAATGGCTCGCATGCTGAAAATTGGATCAGCACCATCATCACTCACAACCTTGCCCTCACCCGATATTCGAACTGCCCACACCGGCAGGAATATGGCCTCCCCATCGCCTGCCGTTACAAGCTTCTCGAAGACATATCGAAGACCGATGTAACCGCCACTCAAATAAACAACCGATACCGCCCGAGCCTCGCCAAACGGGGTGCTTACACGAAGCGTGATCCCGTCGCCCCCTATCGCGGCAGATGTCCCCCACTGCTCTGTAGGGACCTCGCTATTGAGTAGTTCGTTGAGGCTTTTGCTCAAAGACGCTGCAAACGACTTCACCTGCCCCGCATGGAAAGCCGCATTCCTTGTCAAATCGAACTGAGTAGTCTGGATCGCTTCGAAACTCATACCAACCTCCTTTTGAATGAGGTTCGAGTATGCCCGGGCACCTAAGGCAGCGTCTCCCCACCAAGGTCTATGTAAGCGCCCGGGTAACCAAGATGTGCGTTCGTGGTGGGCAGCCAGAACTATGGGCTGTACTCATATGCGGCACACCTACCCTTCCCCGCCGTCCAGCAGCACATCAATCAGCTTTTGCTCACCCAGGCGCATAGCACCCAGGCATTGCAGGTCGTCGCACTTAGGGCCCAGCCCAAATACCGTGACCTCGCCCTTCGCGCCGATCAGGGTCAGGGCGCCTACAGTGCATTCCGGGTGAACACCAGCATCAAGGTCTTCGGCGATCTTTCGCAAGGTCTTGGCGGCGTCTCTCCATCCCTCGCGCTTGAAATCAATCAGCTTGGCGGTCATTTGCTCACCATGATGTGAGTCTGTACGTGGGCGTGCCCGTGGAGCTCGGCGACGATCAGCCCCTGAGGCATCCCGGCTGCCCGAGCAGCATCTACCGCCTTGGCGATCGCGCTATCCAAGTCGGTCAGGGCCTTGTTGATGTCCTGGCTCATCGGGACAGCGTGGCGAAGGCGGGTCACGTTGGTCATGCGCCCTCCAGCGGAACCACGGTGATATCTCCCCGCACAGAGCTGTAGTCGATGTGCATGCCGTCTGTGCAGCGCAGCGGCATGTCCGCAACCACAGCGATACCCGCCTTGGTGTCGCAGTAAGTCACGCAGTCAATACGCTTACCGTCAAGGAAGACTTCACGCTGCCCACGACCATCGTCGGCCCAATGAACGTGCTCGCCTGATTGATCAGCCATAACTTTCTCCAGTGTCGCGACACAATTTGCTGATACGCGAAACGTGTCGCGCCTTACCGCTTCTTCTCGCAGCCCATGCAGTGCTCACAATTCAGGTGTCGACAGATCCAGGCCTTGACCCGCTGCCAATACGTGACCATGAACAGGTGGCGGATGCCGGCCAGGGCCAGGGCGATGTGCAGCGTCAGCCCGGCAGTGGTCGGGCCAAATAGGAAACTGTCGTGCCGGGTGGTGACCACGTAGGCGCTGATGGCGATCGTCGAGTAGATCAGCTTCCCGAGGATGCCGTCCCTCACCTTCCCGCTTACCACGCACCAGAACGCCCACAAGGCAATCATGCCGCAGGCTATGGAGTTGATCAGTTCAAGATTCATGGTGGATTGCCTCCCCCGAACCGCTGACGGATAAGCGCCCAGAGGTCAGCGGCTTTGATAGCTCGGTTGATTGCTGCCAGAAGTGAGCCGCCGAACGTACCCAACAGAAAGCCGATGCCAGCAACGATGCTCGGCTCGGTGACCTTCAGGTAGGCGCTCACCATACCGGTCAAGTACAAGGAGCAGGCCACCCCCGTCACGAGAAAGATGCCCCAGGCGCGCCAGTCGATGAGGTCGTCCTTATGCCACCAACTGGCAACGATGGCCCCAATGAGGCCCGCGATAACCCACTCGATCTTGTCGAGCAGGCGGTGCAATAGATCCATGCGCTCGACTCCGACTGTGCATGATGGAAGAAAAGAGGCCTGCATCGGCCCGGGGCATTGCCCAAAAGAAATAACACAAAATTGCTGTATTAAAACAAAAATGTTGTAGAGTGGACTCATCCAAACAACGAGGCGAGGTGATGAAGTTCAGCGAGTTCAGACGATGGTTGAAGGCCCAAAGGGTGACCTTCGAAGCAGGCAAAGGAAGCCACTTCAAAATCACCGCCCCAAACGGCAACAAGACAACGTTCGCGGATCACGGCTCCAAGGAAATGCCAGAACCGACCCGCAAGGCGATCATTAAACAGCTGGGGCTCTAAGGCCCCCCTTCGCCATTCTGAATCCTGAACGATCACCCCAGGGAGAGACCATGTACGACTTTGCAATTCGATTTGAACAGGACGAAACCGGTGTGGCCGTCTTCTGCCGGGACTTGCCCGAACTGAACAGCTTTGGCGATGACATCGAGCACGCGATCCGTGAAGCAATGGACGCTCTAGATACAACCCTGTCGCTGTATGTCGATCAGCGCCGGGCTATTCCTTCCGCCTCCGAACCCCAGGAAGGTGAACATGTCGTTCAATTGCCAGCCGTGACCGTGGCGAAGATCGCGCTCTGGAACGCCATGGTGGAGCGGAATATGCGCAAGGCCGATCTGTGCCGGTTGCTGGATATTCATCAGGCCCAAGGCGATCGCCTGGTGGACTTCCTTCACACCTCCAAGATGGAGGCCCTGGAAAACGCCTTGGCAGCTCTCGGCAAACGCCTCCTTGTCTCGCCTGCGTCGTATACCAGGTACGAAGTCTTCTACATTCATTGCGGCGAGTTGAAGACGCTTAAAGCTAATTACAACGACAATACTGACGCGTGGTCCGTGCTCTTGGCTGGCCTTAAATTGAAACTGCCAAAGGACCTAGAGTCGCCATCGCCAGAACAGGTTTGCCGAAATAGCGGTATTTCTCACGCGCTGTTGAGAGCATCGTGAATCCCTGAATAGGTGCGCAGTCTTTCCCGCTGTCTGCCATAGACCATCACAGCGTCGACGCCCCAATGCCTCGATCTCGCTGTTCCTGTCTCGCGCCACTCTGGAAGTCAGGTGTGAACAGAGGGCATGGGCTGCCGGTGTTCTTCTGTAACGCGTGACACCCCGGCTATACCGCGTCCAGGCCCCGCCCGAAGGCCCACCCTGGCTATGGCTTAACGCCTACATCAAAACTGGTGCTGCCTGATGGAATCGAACCACATAGCACTCGGCGCAGGATTTACAGTCCCGTGTGCGTCCCAGCGCACATTCAGTCAGCGTAATTTGGCGGAAGGCGGAGGAGTCGAACCCCTACCGTTTCCAGTAGCCCCGGGTTCAAACCGGATTGCCCACCACTGGGCGCCACCCTCCAGAAAAGAAAAGCCCCGCTAAATGACGGGGCTTTGCACAGGCAAAACAGAAATTACTGTCGAAGGGAATCAAGCAAATCGTAGCCAGACCAAGTCAGTTGAACACTTGCCGCGTCAAGCATCGACGCTTCTTTCTTGATCAGAAAACCGCCTTTTACCAGGAGATCCAGATGATGGATCATCTCAACTGTCCACACACCGTGCCTTCCAGGAACGACACTTCGCAGGTGAGTGATATCCATTCCCTCCGCATCCGCATGTTCTTCTACGGACTGCAAAATTACCAAGGCCAAAACTTTGTCGCGCTTCATCTTGATGCTCCACATGGTTGAGCATTCGCTATATCCCAGTTCCGAGCATCTTGGAAAGTGGCATTGCTGAACCATCGCGCATAAAAAAGCCCGACTCACTGGCCGGGCTTTCTTTTGTCTGGTTGTCATCCTATGATGCACCAAACCGCAGGTTCGAAATCTACGCGGTCACTCGGCCACAGTCAAGCGGCAAGTTGATGCAATAGGCCAAGCTCCTCCAGCAGCACTTCAACGGACAGGTGAGCCGCGCTCACCTGGTCGTCGAGCCAGCGCTTGGTGATCGAGCGCCAGCGCCTCAGCGTCCTGTCGGGCGTGCCGTCAGCATCCCAGGTGTGCAACACGTAGAATGAGGCCGGCAACCCATTCCGCCGCTCCGGGACCATCCACGCCATGACGCATTTGGTCTTGAACAGCTGATGGGCCGGGCTGACAACCCTGTGCGTGAGGAAAGCAGCCGCGGCCCTCACCTCGTTCTGGCTGATCGAGTACTTGCCCACCAGGGCCTGCCACTGGATCTCCGGCAACGCTCGCTTGATCGCCGCCCGGGTCATCGAATCCTGGGTCAGCCTTTCCTCTGGTGATAGATCGTCGCTCACCAACTGGCCGGGGAGCTCGTCATCAAAGCTTGCCTTGTAATGGCGCTGCCATGCGGCCTTCTTGGTGCCGTCGTGGATCTCGATCGACATCACCCGGCTGATGCAGTGCGCAGCATCGCGGTAGATGGTCATCAGGCAGCCCTCCGGATTCGGCGGGGCGGCGGGTTGTCGTCCAGGCCCAGCAGGTTGCGCAGCAGCTTGTCGGCCGCCGGGCTCTTACTGTTATTCTCCAGCACCCAGCATTTGCAGTAGTCGCCAAACTCAATATCGGTCCGGAGCGAGTGCCAGCTGGCGACCATGTCCAAAAGGTCCGACAAAGCTGCAGGCCCGCCGATCTTCTCCTGAGCCAGGCTCGCACCGGCGATCTTCAAAAACTTGCGCTCATGCTCGAGCAGACTTTTGCGCGGCAGTGCCGCTCTGACGTTACTCATGGTTTGCTCTCCCCTTGATGCGTCCAGCGAAGGGGCGATTTGCTTCGACCTCCTCCTGCGTTGGCTCGCGGCCTGCAAAGTTGACGAACCGGGCGAACTGACCCTGCTGCTGGACCAAACAGGAGCCGACGGGCGCGTGCCTGCACTTGGGCATCAGCAGTTCAGTGACGCCGTTCTGGCCTTCTTCCGAATCCATGTCGCGATGGACCAGGATGATGCAATGGGCATCCGCTTCAATCTGGCCCGAGTCACGAAGGTCTGACGCGATCGGCTTTTTCCCGGGACGTTTGGTTGAGTCTCGGTTGAGCTGCGCCAGCAGAATGACTGGGACTTCGAGTTCTTTCGCGATGTTTACGATTCCAGTCGAAATCTTCCCGAGCTCCGAAGCGCGGTTAAAGGCCTTGCCGTCAGATCCAATCAACCCGATGTAGTCGATGACTACTACGTCCAGGCCGTGAGCCCTTTTGACCTGTCGAGCAATACTGCGAATCCGCGCCACCGTCAGACCCGATCGATCGCAGACGAATAGCGGTGCGTTATTGATTCGATTGACCGCTGAAGTCAGCCGTGGCCAGTCCTCATCCTTCAAACTGCCATCGTCTAGGCGTTTGAGATCCACTCCACCCAGCGAGGCAAGCGCGCGGTTACCCAATTCCTCCTCGGGCATCTCCAGCGAAAACACCATCCCTACCCCGGTGCCACTGCACGCAATGTGCTGGGCGATCTGTAGGCCCAGTGTGGTCTTACCGCTGCCAGGAAGGCCGGCAACGATCGTCACGGTCTTCTTGCGCAGCCCCCTGATCAATTTGTCCAGGTCGACCAGGCCGGTGGACAAGCCCGACTGCACTGCGCCGTTAAACTTTGCGTCGATGACGTCAATGTTTTTAGCGACTACCGCATCCATCCGCTTGTAATCGGGCTCACCGGTTTGCAGGTCGCGAAGATCCGCCATCGCCTGTTGCGCTTCGGCGATGATCTCAGCGACCGGTCGATTCACACAGGCTGATTCACGCACCGCATCAGCAGAGGCCACCAGGCGGCGCAAGACCGCCCGCTCAGTAACAACCTTGGCGTAGGCCTCCCAGTTGGCGGTACTGGGCGTGTTCGCTGCCAACTCCCCTGCGTAGGCCATGGTCCGCGTTTGGCTGGGCAGATAGGGCCGGAAGTCGCCCAGCGTCACAGGGTCGATTGGGCCGCCGCCTGCGTGGCAATCCACTATGGTCTGAAACAAGGCGGCATTTTCAGGATCATGGAAGTCCGCCGGCGTGACACGACCGGTGATGGGATCGATCAGGTCGCCATTCAGCATCAACGCGCCCAGCAGTGCCTGTTCGGCCTCATCGCTGTACAACTCGCGATAGTCGTTCATACGGCACCTCTCGCCGAGGCCCAACCGAACCCAACAGCCTGGCCTCCGCCCTCACGAAGTCGATCCAGCGCCCGATCTCCGATGTACCGCCCCAGGTCCGCTGCCGCCAGATTCGATACCACCACGGTAGGCAAAACGAGCTGGTATCGTCGATCAATTACCTCGTGGAGCACACCCAGTTCGTAGGCGGTCCCGGCCTGGGCCCCGACCTCATCGACGACCAGCAAATCGAAACTGGCAAGCTCGCTCAAAACATCCCTGTCGGTGTATTTAGCACCACGATCCATAGCACCCTTGAACACCCGGATTATCTCGGCTGCAGATACGATCACGGCCTGGGCCCGGTGTTCTCGAATCACAGCTTGGACTATCGCGCAGGCCAGATGAGTTTTCCCATTCCCCACATTTCCCGAGAGAATCAGCGAGCGGCCGACCTCGTAGTTCTCTTTGAACCGATGAACATAGTCCTCGCAAAGTTTGAGAGCTTTCGCCATGCCGGCCACGCCGCCGGAGGTTCTGTAATTGCCAAAGGTGCAGTTGCTGAACCGCGGCGTGATTCCTGAACCTACGAGCAGTTTGTTCAGCTCCTCTGCCTTTTTTCGATTGCGTGCCTGGATATGTTCCTTGCTCTCGGCTGCCGCGATGTTCAACGCCTCCCAGTGGCAATTCTTGCATCCACGCGCAAGCATGGAGCCATCGAACTGTTCGGTCTCTGAACTGCTGACTTGGCCATGCTTCGAGCATTCGATGTCGAAGAAGCGGACACGTGGCTGCGGGCAGAAATTAGAAGTTCGAGCCATGTGCTACCTCCGGGTATTCGAGGGTGTGGTTCGGCAGGCCGGTGTAGGCCGATTGCTTGGAGGGTATGGCTGGTTTCAACTCGTCCAGGTAACGTTTCTTATTCAGCCAGGTCGATGCCATCGGGACGTACTGCCCTTCATCTTTGGTCCAGTCTCGAGAGGCTCTGTGCTGTGCAAGAGCGATCATCAGGACATGGCGCAGATTTGCGTCAGGATTGAGCTTCTTCCACGCTGCTGCAGCTTCCTGCTTACCCTTTCCGTTCGGGTAGAGTTTCCAGAACTGTTCGAAACCCTCCAGAGGGTCCACCTTGCACGAAGGTTTTTCAGTCCTTGCTGCTTCACTCAGTCCTTGCTTACCTTCAATACTTACTAGTGTCGGATTTGCCGTATACGGCTGGGCCGTTTCCGGTGAGTCCGTATGCGGTTGAGCCGGAAGCGGTGATTCCGAAACCAAATAGTGGATCTCGCCAAGCACGCCGGCGCCGGAGCGATCTTGGCTGCGGTGTACATAACCGGCGCTGATCAGCTCGTGGAGAAGTCCATACACACCGTCCCGACCAGTCGGCTTTGATGACTTGGCCGTTTCCCCGCGTAGATGTGCCACGGAAATTTCCCAGTGATCAGGCTTGCCCAACAAGAAAACCAGCAACCCGCGGGCCGCCCAGCTAAGCCGGGCGTCCTCGCTGATTCCTTTGTTGAGTAGATAGAAATTCCCCTCAGGACGAGGGGCGCGGATGATACTCATAGCTCAAGCTCCCCGGTCACGCGACGGACGAAATCGTCGTAACCCTCAGCCATGATCAGGCCTTGGTTCTCAAGCGCTTCACGGTACGCTTTGGCGCTGCCATACAGCACCCAGCGCTCTCGCTCGGGAAGGGATCTGAACGACACATAGCTGGGCCATGGACCGGCTATCAACGATGCCGGCCCTTTTTCAGCAGATGATGGTTTCGGTTGTGTATTCATTGCAGGGTCTCCCCTGCGGGGAACTGTTCGACTTCAGGGCACAACACCAGAGCCTCTAGCCGCCGCTGCAGCACGGCTTGGCGGAGTGTGTCCGCATCCATCCCTGTGAGGCGGCGCACCAACACGCGGAGAGCCATGCAGGCGTGGGCCACTTCAAACTTGGCATCATGCAGGTTGTCGCAGGCCTCATCATCAAAGAGGATTTCCTGTGCCATATCCGCGCCGATCCAGGCCTTGTAGGCCAGTTGGTCGTTGCTGAACTGCTCCATGTGAGCTTCGTCAATCACCATGGGTTCGGTTGAATTGAGCTCGCTCATTTTGCCTCCCTCTTGCTGTCCGGCTTCGAGAGAAGTGCATTCAGGTCATCACCACGAGCCATCAAATCGGTACCGATGATTCGCAATCCGGCAGCGATTCCACCAATGGTGTATCCATTGAGAATTTTCTCTACCGATTCAGGGACCTCAGCAGACAGGTCCAGTAAGAGGCGACCAAGGGCATCTACGAAATAGCCCGCAGAGTGCATGGACTCTGCGTCATCAGCGATGCGGGTAGAAGATACACGTAGGGGGCTCATTGATCTGCGCTCCATACCGGCATCCAGATTGGTTTCGCCATGTCTTTGGCAGCTTGGCCGTACCAACCCACTGCCTCAAGAATGAACCGGCCCGGCCGCGCTTCGTATTTGGCCGATCTGACGATGGCGCGCATAATCGAGGCAGTCCTTTCAAACTCAGGTACTTCCTGACTGAAAAAACCTTTCGCGGAAAGGGACAGCTCTGCCTCCGGGACTTCAGGAAGCAGGAGTTCCAGAGCCAATTCTGCGTCAGCTCGCGCCATCTCATGAGTCATGAAGCGCTTGATACCGCGTTCACGATGGAAGCCTTGTACGCAGAAACCTATGCACCCGATATCGAAGCCAACCTCATCAATCGGATATGCTTGAGTCTGCAGCGTCCCAAAGACGCTCGCATTCGAACGGGCTTGTTCACTACGGATCGTGTGTGCCATGATTAATACCTCTACGAGATGTGTTGTCCTGGTTGCACAGGACGATTAAATGAGCCCGGTTCCCGCCGGGTTTGTTGCTTTCTGGGCCGGGCGATTTCCATCATCCACCCATTTGAAATAATGCAACTCCTGCCCTGACAGCCTGTTTCGAGCGAGCAAACCCATGGTCATGTATTTGCTCAAAAGGCCGAGTGTCAGCGCCGTTTAAGAATGTCTTCGACCAGTTCATGCCGCCTTCACCGACTCTTCCAGCACCAGTAAGCTCTGCCGCACATGGCCGATTTCTCGTTGAATCCCTGCTTTCTCGATCTGCGTTACTCGGCCATCTGCCATGGCGTCGTGAACAGCACGAGAGACATCGCCTGACTCGGCCGCCAAATGCACCAATGCTTGAACCAGGCTTACCCCATCAGGCTTAACCTGCGGCACCAGTGCATAGCCCAAGGCATTCGCCAGAAGCTGCAGCGGCTCGGGATTCTTGCTATGCACCAATATTTGTAAAAACTGCTCCAGGTTCAGCCGATGCGAATCGTCGTTCGGGTTACTGCGGTTGAGTAGCGCGGTGTGGCTCATTCCCATCAGGTGAGCCAACTGTTTTGGCCCGGCATCAAGCACTGCCTCATGAATCGCGCGATGTACTTGTTCCATTCGGGAAACCTCTTGGCGGTTGTCGTGGCGGTAATTCCTGGCAATGAGCGAAACTTTGCTCATCGGATCAGGCGACAGATTGCTCGGAGCTAGCGGATGAATTACGCAGGTACGCCCAATCGATATCCGGTCGAAGGTCTTCACAGACCACCACCCTCTTCGTCTCGCGCTCAAGCTTGATAGCAAGGGCGGGGTTGGCACGGCGAAAGCCGAGAGCGACCTGTCTGAGTTGGCCCACGCTGGTGTCGCAACGCTTAGCCAGGGAGTCCAGCGAAACGGCGTCCAGGGAGCGCATGTGTTCAATTAGCGTCATGGTTTTCCTCCTAAGAGGCTTCACATTACATATTGCTAAATTAAATAGCAATAGCATTTTATAATTTACTGTTTGCTAACGCAGGGACACTATTCGCCAATGGATATGAAAACTCTTCGGGTCGAAGCGCTGCGGCGTGTCATCGGCCAACTCAGTCAGAAAGAATTCGCCGACCAGCACGATCTGGACGCTTCCTATTTGTCCCAAATCCTCAATGGGCATCGGGGCCTGGGCGAGAAAGCAGCGCTCAATCTTGAGAAAAAGATCGGGTTGGCGCCTGGCGTTCTGGTCAACCCGGGCGGGTATGGTTCGAACGTCATTGAAGGTGAGTTCACTCGCCAGGAAAGCGTGCGCGACCAGTCACCCGTTTATCAGGCCATGCAAGAGAATGCTTCGCCCAAAGCGATCGCTGTTATCGAGAAGCTAGCCAGGGCCGCGGCGAAGGGAAGGCTCAAGGAGTCGGACTTGGTGCTGCTGGAGGGCATTGCCGGGTTGCTTGAGAAGGCCAACGCTGAAAAGCCTTGAGCCAGATGCAAAAAGCCCGGCACGAGGCCGGGCTTTGGGAATGGATACAGAACTATTTACATTTTGCAGCCATAAATTCGCCAGATTTCGACGAGCGGATCACATCTTTCTGCTCGTCAATGGCCGCACGAGCCGCCATGTGATAGATCTCTCGCCTTTCTTCCGCGGACCCGTGGCGGAAGAATTCAGACATTGTCGACGAACCATGAGGCTTCGTCGAAGCGCCTGCTGCCTTTTCGCCTTTCATGGGAATTCTCCGTTCAAAATACGTTCAAGCTCGTTGGGATCATAGGGCTGCTTGATGAACGCGTCAATTTCGTCAGCTGAAAGGTCAATGCCAATATCGCCGTTCTCGCCATCGTTGTCCTTGATGATCACATCCACCTGCAACGCATCCCGAAACTCACGCTTAAGCATGCAGACAGAGACCTTTGCTGCATAGAATTGTCTGACAAACTCAGGGCAAGGAATACTCCTTCCGTCTTTCCTTTCTCTCGCGAGAACGAACTCCCAGGCAAGCTCAGGACGCTGGTAGACGTAGATTACTTGGGCAGACCTGTTCTCTTTATCAAGGGCTCGCGAGATATTTCGGCGCGCCACGTCGAGATTCGCAAGAGTCCCATCCAGCAGGAACGATTGACGCTGCTGGTAAACCAGATCCAGGGTTCTCTCAACAATGGTCGTTACTCCACGCTGGAAGAGACTGGAGTTCCGACCCGTGTATTCAGGGAAATAGACTCTAAAATCGTCAGGATCGATTCGTAACGCATTCGATCCACCGACCTGCATCATCCCAATAAACGCCCTGGACACCTCAGTTTTTCCTGCGCCTGGCGACCCAGCCATGAATACAGAGACGGGGTACTCATCGCTCGGATAGGTCTCCAAACAGGCCAACTCCCGGGCTATACGGGTTCGGTTTTGCTTTGCAAATATCACAGCACGCTCAGAAATGGCTTGCTCTTCCTGGGTCATGGCTCATCCCTCTAATGGGCAGGACTTTAGCACCCCTATCCTGCGAAAGCCCGGCGCTGGGCCGGGCTCTCTTCATTTGCTAGGTCAGCAAGTCCTCTTCCCTGCTCTGCCACATCGCCTGAAGCTTGGTCAGCCCCTTGCCAGTGATCAGCGTCGAGCACGTTGGCACCGTACCGTCTATTGGATGCTCGAAGGTACCCAACTTCACATCGAGCAGGCCGGCCTCGATCTTCGCCTGGTAGGGCTCGTTGGTCCTAGTCACCCATCCCTTCTGGCGCATGAACTGCAGCAGTCTGGTGCGGCCAGTGCCGATGATCTTCGCGGCCTGGGCAGCGTTGTACCTCTTGTGGGATACCGTGACCATGTCGTGGAAGGCCACCTTCGGAGCGTCTTGCTCTACCTTCACTTCCAGTAGATGGTTCTCTTTGGTCAGTTCGGTGTTGTCCGCTTCCAGATGAACGACCTTGCGCACGTTGTCAGTGAGCAAAGCCAGAAGGACTTTCGGATCGTTGAGGCTGGATATGTCAAAGGGAGCCTTCGGTGCTGCCTGCTCGAGCTCAGCCAAACGCAAGATGACTCGATGGCGCAGAGGAATGCTGTAGCCAGTGAGCAATGTCTCGGTGAGTTCTTTGTTCAAATGGAATTCAGCGGTGTACCCCCGTGCGTCCTTGGCTTCGCGGACATGGCGCAGATCTGCGCCATCTTTTTGCAGCGCGGAAACCATGACGCGGATGTCTCGGATGACATCCTTGTGTTGTTTTCCGGTGAGATCAGCAATCTCCAAGCTGCTCATGGAAATAGCCCGCGACGCGTTTTCAGATCCGACACAACGTGCCGTGTTACCAGAAAGCTGTTCGGCTTGAATGAAGGAAGTATTCATCGCGCGCTCTCCAGACCTTCTTGGACAGAGTCGATTACAGCCTTCGCGGAAACCACTGCCCGGAGAAACGACCAAGCGTTGATACACGGAATATCGTCGCTCCCCATCGCCATGAACTCGAGCTGCCCCTTAAGCTCGCTCAGGATGCAGGAAGCCTCGCTAAGAGCGTCCTCTGCCGGCACGCCAGTACGAACAGCAAACAAATCTTGCCGATCGCTGTTGCAAGCAGTAAAGGAGCAACCTACGGTCACCGGCCCTTTGATAGCGCCAGCATTGAGTTTTTCGTTTACTTCGGTATGCTTATTCATGACGATTTCTTCCTCGAAGCTGATCTCGTTACCCGAAGCCCCGTCGCCTGCCAGCGCTGGGGTTTTTTTATGCCTGTTGCTTTTCATGCTCTGCTTCCTGCTCTAGCGACTTTCTTAGACGGAAGACAATCTCGCCGCTGAGGCTGCGCCCATTCTCTAAGGCCCTCTCCTCCAGCAGTTTCCGCATGCCTACTAACATCCGAACAGCTGTTGTCATCTTTGATTCGCTCATCACTTGCTTCCTTTGTGGTGTTTCTTTTGTGTAGTTTTGCTTCCTTTGTTTCACTTGTCAACACCGACGTGTCTTTTGTTGCTTTATCCAGTCGGTCGGAAGTACGCTTCGTAAACTGATATCGATGTACAAAGGCACTCATGAATCGCACGTTTGCAGAAAGACTTTCCTTGGCCCGAGCAAAAAAAGGCCTCACGCAGCGAGAGCTTGCGTCCATGGCGGGGGTCGCCTGGTCGCAAATCTCAAAGTACGAATCTGGTAAATCAAAGCCAAGACTCAAGCTATTACTGAAGCTCGCAGACGCCTTGGGCATGACTGTCGATGAGCTGCGTGGCGAGACTGCCAGCAGTCCTGATTACCGTTTGTATGAAGGCTTCTCGACAAGATTCCTAAAGGCCCGTGCGGAGGCGAATGTTCGCCTAGAGACACTCTCCAGCATCACTGGAATAGAGAAGGAGGTACTCGAAGAGTTTGAGCTGGGCACGCTGAATCCAAGCACCGACGATTTGATCCGTATTGCTGAAGCCCTAAGTGTCGATATCTCGGTTCTAGCAGGAACAAAAGACGAAGACGAAGTCGTCCACGTGCATGTGCAAACGGAAGGAGAGCCTGACGAAACCGCGGACCTCATAGCAATTACTCCGGATGTCTACAAGCGCTTGTTGGAGGGGGCTGAGCGGCTGGGGTTGACTCCGAACGAGGTCTTCAATGCTATGATCGCCGGCTTGATTGAGGCAGCAGACTCCCCATCTGACGAATCAAACCCCTACCGGGAAGTATTGGACACGTTAAAAAAGTACAAATAACACCCAGCAACTCCTGCCTTTATCCCATCTATACCAATACTCAGCAGCGCCTACGAACAATCTGATGTTTTCGCGCCTTCTGTTCGGCACAACCTTGAAGATCGTCGACGATGCCGAAAAGAATCCCCCCTTAGAGAGGGTTACAGTTCACCTGTACGAATCCCAGTAAAGCATCGCCGCCATTACAAGACTCACCCGCTCTCTCCGGACGAGATCGAGCGGAATACCGAACGGTCGCTCTCGATTGCTTTTTTTAAATCGATATTTGTCTGAATGCTGAAGAGCGGCACCGCTATGGCGGGTGAGAAATGTTTGCTGAAAAATCGGGACATCTGTGACCATCGTGCGCCTCTCGGAGTTTCTGTGGTTACGATGGTTTCCAATTATTCACACAAAACCAGCAATTGGAAGGGCCTCAAAAGGGCCATCTTTTTTCCGGACCCGATCCCTCGCTATCCATATCCGGAAGAAAATTGACCCGAATCGCTTCCGGGTCACTCAGCCAAATCACCTGAATCGGCCAAATCATTTGTTCCAGCCTGGGCTATGAGAGCTCCGCCAACGCTCGCACTCATTAGTGCATGTGCATTTTTCCTAACTGTCTTTCGTATAAACTCAGAGGTATCAACATCTAGTTTTTCTGGAAAAATCAGATCAGCAATCTGATGCATGGGAGGCTTTTCCCCAACAGCCTCAAACCATAAAGTCAAATCTATATATGCCAAGAGACGCTGATCAATCCACTTACTGATATCTCTAGCAGTAATTTTTTGCTTCTGATTGGAAATACCAAGTCTTTCTCTAACAGACTTAGCATACTCCACTGCAGTTTCAGCGATTAACTCATCAGGCGCTGCCAGATCAAGATAAACAGGAACTAAAGAACCCATCTGAAAAAACAACTTACCTCTAATATCGGCAGGCAAACCCCAAACAGGAAGATTAGTAACTAGGGCATACTGCTTTAGAAGCTCTTCACTTGCATTGCTAGGTGGGATAATAGAAAGCCCATTTTCATAGTCAAGAATCTCATCCAACGGTAAATCTGGGGCCAGCTGCAAATATGCCGATAAGAATTTTGCATAGCTGAAAGCATCCATATCTACTAGCGCCGCCTCTCTCCCGCCCTCCCCACTACCTTCCTCATCCAATTCAAGCAATGTTTTTTGAGCCAGATAGAAAGACGACATGAAATACATAGCCCAACTAGCATCATCCGCCCCTTCGTCTGCAAGTGTCGCCTTTACAAAATTTCGAGCAGAGACAGCTTCGCTCCAAGCAGCTACCGACTTATTGACAATTTTTGTGTAATTTTCAAGATTAAACCATCGAGGCGGAAATTCTGTTGAATAGTAATAAGGTTCTAACCGCTCATAAATTTCCAGCTCCGGCCACCTCTTAAATTTCTTCATGACACGCTTCTCACACTAACTTTCCAAATCGAATCCCAGCAGTCTATATAGCCCTTTAGCAAAATGTAATAGCTAGTCGCGCGTCCAAGAACGCAACCTGATTGGGATATCGCGCCAAGCGTTGAGGCCGGCGCTCGGGGTTGGTAGAGTCGAAGCCCTACCACCTGATTCATGGAAAGATGATGACCGCAATGCGCTGGGTATTTCTGCTGTTCGTTACTGGGCTGAGCCAGGTGGCGTGGGGATATGGAGAGATTGATCAGCTGGCGGGGTCGACCGTCTTGGCTTCTGGCGGGCTCGAGCGAGTCAACTGCCCTCCTTTCGGCGACTACGACTGCATGACCTGGCCTCAGGACTTGTACAAACTCAAGCTGCAAAATGTTTGCTTCACCGCCAGGATCATGATGTGTGGTCATTCCTGCGAGGGTTTCATCGCAGAGAAGGCCAGCATTAAGACGCTTTATGTGATTGCCAGTACCGGCCTGGACAGCTCGGCGATCAAGTTCTACAAATGCCCGAGCATGTACTGATATCCCCCAGTCAGAACGGGCGTATCGTTGATAACAACAGTCACTAGACCTGCCAAGGATGAAAAATGGGCCTGTTCACAAAATGGAAGCTAGCTCGATACCTTCGGATTCAGGAAGGAGAAATATCCTCTTTTACTGCTCAGCTCAGGCAAATGGACGCCGATGAAATTGGTATGGTCGTGGCGCTGGCCACCGATACTCGAAATCGATTGGAGGATGTAGGATTTCTCCTGGGTGATCCGATCGGAGCTTTTACAGTTGACCCTGAGACCCCTTCAGTCCTCAACGAGATGATCAGAACCCTCCAAGCCGAAGGACGCCTTCAAGAAGCGGCAGCAGTGATGGTTTGGCTACACACATCGCGAGTAGGCACTCGTTTAGAGCTAAGGCCCTTAGCCAGAGAGATGTGGCGTCAGCTTGAGCGAGGCTTTCCACACGCCGAAGAGGCATCAATGACACTCATGAGGATATTTTTTCGGCCAATCCGACTTGATGGGTACGATAAATTCCCGAAGGGACTTTCCCCGGATCCTCTTTAAATTCGAAAACGTTGTTATTGACCTATCAAACCACCGGCCTTTTCGGTTGGCGTGATTCTAGTTTGTGGGCTATTGGTTGATGGCCTGGATGGGAGAGGATCAAGGAGAGCCAGATGAGAGTCGATTACAGCAAGGGTCGTTATACGGCTTATGGCAAAGGTCCAGACGGACCCCGCGTGGGCTGGATAGATGACGATGGGATTGTCAGATCAGATAATGGCACCTGGGAGTTCAGGATAGATGAGAATGAGGTGTACTCACCATCCGGGGCTCTCGCTGGGTTTATTGTGGATGGGGTTGCCAGCGCCCCGAACGGCCAGTTCCTTTTTCGACTTGAGGAGGGCTGAGCCGCGACAGTCGGGCGCCGCGCTTTCCGTTACCGAGGCAGACAATTTGGTAGGGAATGGATCATTTAAGGCTAATTTGAATTTACCCCAAACGGGGTTGAGGTTTTTTGAATGAACTTCACTCAAGATGCAGACGAGTTTGTTAGCTATCTCGGACGTGCAGGCAGAGATATTAAGCATGCACGAGATAACTTCCTAGCGCTCATAGATCATTGGAAATTACTTTCGGAAAAAAGATTCGGCGGATTGGCAAGCGTGGAACTCCTGCCCGATCAAAAAGGTTTCAGCGGCACGGTTTTAGGCAAAGCATTCACCATCCAGATCACTCCTATTTCTGAAAACTCCATTGGCATGATTGAGGGAATCGTTGCGGTGCAAGCGCTTGATGGTAGTCAATCAGAGATTGGTAGATTCCGATTCAATCGAGACGGCAACCTTGTCACTAATGACTCGCCTGAAGCTGGAAGTAGCTACGATCAAATGGTCAGCATAAAAATATTTATGGGTGTACTCCGGTCCGTTTTAGAAGCGCGTACACCTCTGGCAACTTAACCAGGCCCTGCATCCTCAGCGATTAATCGGAGCCCCTCTCGCCGATAGGCCTACTCCAATTCCGCGATCCGCTTTCGGGCATCATGTCCATTTCGGCAGCTTGAGCAACGACATGGTGCCGCCCATGCCAAGGCCATGCAGATGGTGAATGATCAAGTGTGACCGCGCCGCCCTTCTCTCTGCGCCTCCTCCGACACTATGTTACTCGCTAGGAAACGTGTTCCCTGTACCGGTTGCTAATGGTGATTTGAATACCAGAAATGATACGTTCGGTTTCCCGCCTGCCTGCTGAGACCAGAGCATGTCCGCATCTGAGAAACGGTATCCCCGCGAATCATTTACCAAGAAGCTGATCCGAATGTGCCAGAGGCTTGATGAGTGCTTTGTCCGCACCATCACGTGCAAAGATATCTATGGCGAGTTCACCGGCGAGATCACAATCACATCGATGTGGGTCGTGGGGTCCTACGCCCGGGGTGCGATGACCTGTGGCGATCTGGACTTGGTGATTGGAGCGCAAACCAAAGGAGCCCTGCCCTCAACAAGGGTTTGGGCCAGGTCCTTCTTCGGCACTCCGTCACTCGTACGCTACTACCCAGGTGATCCAACCGAGAACGCCTCAGGCATACCGTTCCCCGAGGCAGTCCTTATCTGGTCCGGCGTCGGATGCGATTGGAAAGCAGCGATCGCGTCAATCGAACCGGATCCCAACGCCGGCCGTGCGGCACGTGAAACGGATGCCATCCCGCTCCGGGACGAACAGCTGCGGACCTACAATGATGAGTATCACGCCGCGGTAGATATGCAGCGCGATGGTCTCTGGGAATGGGAGTTCATAGACATCGGGAAAGAAATGCTCGCCCCTCTCCCGATTGAAGACAACGCTGAGGACGTGGCGTATTTCAAGCGATGCAAGCCGATGATGGGACGTAAATCACAGGAGCTGGTCCCGGCGATTATCAAGCTGATGAGAGAACAGGAGCCGTTCGGTTCGTGGTCCTCTGCGGACAGCCATCGAGCAAAATTCAAATACGGCAGCTCCGAAGTACACCTGGGCCGTCCCGCGATCCCGATAAGGTTCTTTGACGATAAGCCCTGGGTACGCCAACTGCTCCTGATACCTCACATCAGCGCCAGGGGACCTAATGGCGCCTGGGTTATCCGTCGCGGACCAGAGCACCCGGACCGCAAAGCCCTTGAAGGCAAACACGCTTACTACCTGATGACTTCGGGACAGCCCGATACCATCACCTACTTTGGTCGCTCTATCTATTGGCCTCTAACCGGCATTGAGCTGCTTGGGTCCCGCGATGAGGCTCAAGAGCTAGCAGCTGAGTTTACCGATGAGGATGACTTCGAAGCCCCAGAGATAGGTCGAGCTGAAGGAGTCGATTTATTCTCTCTGTTGGGGTTGGTGGACATCGTGGAGGTGAGGGGTTATCAGCTAGCTTTGACATACTCTGGATCTTCTTATCTGGAAACAGACATCACCACCCTGGATGAACTGATCGCCCTCCTCCCATCATCCTGCACTCAGCTATTCGAGGATGAAAGAGACGTAAATCGCGATACGAAAAACTCGGCCAATGTCGAGGTCGATGCATGATGGCGCCCAGCTACGCCCGGGGCGTTCAGAGACTGGACTGAGCAATGAAAAAAATCATCGCAGCAGCGGCGGTAGTTCTCTTCACGATGAGCTTGGAGGGCGTCGCAAACGACAGCATCTTCCAAGAGCACTGGAAATTCATGCCTGGCTACCGGTACGACTACGTAGGGTGCAGGGTGGCCTGGAGTGAACGGCAGATGGTGTTCGTTGTAAGTGGCGATCAATGTGACCAAATCAGCACACAAAAAATGACGGCGGATGCCATCAAGTCGATTGAATACGTCAAAAATAACAGCAGCGCCCCAGACTTTCTGGAGTACTACGCCTTGGTACATCGGGCCGAAAGCCAATACACCCAGCAAGACGCCAACGAAGACGCTCAGAAAATCTGGCAGTCAGGCTGCTCAGACTTCAAGAATGGGATGAACGCCGGCGACTTCCGGGGATGGCTGAGGCTCGGGGATGCCACCAAAGCGCACCCGAGAATCAAGAGCATTGCTGTAACGAGGCTGTACATGGACGGGTGGGACATAGCGCGAGGGCTGGGCGGCGTCATCAATTGCCAGGAAATGGCACCGTACCGTGCTGCTGACTATGTGTCCGGCGTGGACATACGAGAGACTGGGTAAGGCATAAGCAAAAAGCCCGGCACTGGGCCGGGCTTCCTGTTTGGTCATGATATTTAAACAATCGCCATACCTTCTGGAGTAGGTCCGAAATTCAGTCCAGGGCATTCAATTTTTTCACCATCGGCAATGATGGTTATTTCAAGTTTCCCGGGCTCCTGTAGATGGAGAGGAGAAAGCGTCACTGCTGCCTGCGCCATAAATCCTTTCGGATCTTCAACTGCGCCTTGGTTCTGATTGGCTTTCGCTACCTGATCTTCATCAAGGTCAATGTCAAAAAGAACCGTATCACCAATATTCCCTTTGAATTTCAATGAAGTGAAAGGCCTATCTGTCGGCGTGCTGGCGGTAATTACAGCGCAAAGCTTGGGAAGGACTGCCGGGAAGGCAGAAAGGTACATTTGCGTGCCTAGAATGCCCATATATGAGCTTTTGTTGTTAACCTCGTAACGGATATCGTCACAGAAAATCGTATAGGCAAAGCGACTCATTTTTCAGCCTTCGTCTGATAAATTTTTTCCTGACGATCCATCATTTCGTCGAGAACATCTGCCGATATGCCTAACACTTCACGGAGTCTTTTGCATGTCGAGCGCTGAGGATCCACATTACCTTTCTCGATTCTTGCGACCTGTGCCTGCGTCGTTCCCAGCTTCTCAGCGAGTTGTGTTTGGCTTAAGTTCATTTTGAGGCGAAGTGTGCGAATCGTGTCGCCCTCTTCGGCTAGGACCTTTTCAGCCATCCAATGCCTAGCCTCGGCTAGGCCGACACGATGTTGCTCGTTAGATTCAAGGCGCGACATCAGTGCGGCGAAAGCCTGATTTTTTTGCGCTAGCGGAACCGGAAGAATTGCCGTCTCTATTTTTACGACCACATTCCTGCTAGCGGTACCGATTACTTTCTCACCAGCCGTCGGCCTCAAGCTTCTTATAGGAAGCGAGGACGCGCTGTGTGACAGGGTGGCCTGTGTCATAGTCAAATGCTCGCTCTACGATTGCCAGTATGAAATATAAGTCTTTGGACGGTATGTAGGCGTAGATAAGCCGATATTCATAGCCGATGCGCGAAAGCTCAAAATCCCGCAATCTCCAAATATTGAATCCTTTCCTATACAGAGCGACGAATTTCGAAACGCTTATAGGGGCATCATCTTCAGGGGACCAAGGCGTACCGCCGTAATTATCCCAGCTCAGCCTCTTCAGAAGCTCCTGGCTTCCCTGAAGCTCCTGGATCAGGATCGCGAGACGGTACCCTGCTGGAGGATTCTCGTTGAGTATCCTCTCAAGGTCGCCCGTTGCGTCGTCGCCCACGATGAGTTCGTACAATATATCGCCCTAGGTATATTTTGGCAAGAAAACCATTGGTCTCAAGGCTTCACTAGGTCCCGCTAGATCAGACTAGGTTTCACCCCACACCAGTAATACCCGCGCCTGGATGTAGGTCCCTTCTGCGAGGATCGTCCGTGCCGGATGAAGAGCGTTGTCCGAGCTCATACTGAGTTGGCCGTCGCCTAGCCACTTGAGCAATGCTGCAGCCTCTTTCTGGTCCCGATGCAGTTGTTGATCAATTGGGTCAGTGGCAGTGGCGTGTTCCAGCTTTCTTGTCGTTATGACAGCCCTGGCTATCCGTACGGCCACCGTGAGCGATTGCAGATACAGAAGCGGCTGCGAGAACTGCGGCCAGTACAAGGGTGATGATTTTCATAGTCCACTTCCTGTGATGGCTTCCTTTGACGGATGCGTAGAATTTAGCACCATTAATTCGCCACTACGAGCCTGAAGGTAGCCCCTGCCTTCTTACGAAGATTAGCAAACTCACCATTTAGCAAAATGCATTGCTTTATCATTTAGCTTTTGCTAATTTTAATTCCACTCCCTCACCGTCCAGGTGACCGAGACACCTATCTATCTTTTCGCAAACGCCTATAACGCGGCCGGGATTCGTTCGGCCTGGAGAAAGTGATGCCCCCTAAACGCTTATCAGCGATGCGCCTGTTTGAGGTGCTGATGTTCATGTTCGTCTACGTCGCGCTCACGGTTGCCTGGTTTGGCTTTGCCGCGCCGGAAATGCTCAGCAGCAGCTCAACCGGAGCAGTTCTGACCGGCTTCGCAGGCTCGATCCTGTGGCATATCTGCACAGCCTGTATCGCCATCCACATCCTCAACAAATGGAACTCAGGCAAAACCACGGAGAAGCAACCATGAAGCGGTACGACTCCCGCACTGCCGATAAATTCGTGGTGCGCCTACCAGACGACATGCGAGCCGATGTCGAGGCCCTAGCTGTCTTCGAAGACCGCAGCATGAACAGCGTGATTGTCCAGGCGATCCGAAACCACCTCGACTGCAATCGACGCCAAGGGCTGATGCTGGATGCCCTGGCCGATGCACTTGAGCGGGCCGTTCCAGGACAGGAAAGGAACAACCTCGACACGGATCCGCGCGACCTACATATCAAGGCCAACCCTGTTGACTCCTTCGTCGAAGAAACAGAGGCGCAGCCATGACAGCCACAACGACCAGCACCAGCCGGATTGCTCTTCAGGGCGAGTTCAACCAGCTCGGCTCCCGCCTGGTTCGCTTCGGCCAGGCCATGCAGGAGCCCAGCACAACGGTCAGCGAGCTGATGCTGCTGGCCCAGGCATGTGGGATCAACCTCAAGCTGCGCATGGTGGCTGAATCGGAGGGACGATCAGATGGCTAAAACAGTCCTGCGCGTCCGCTTGGGCGCCACATCGTTTTATCTGAACACTGAATCCTCTTCCCCGGGTACCGGACACAGAAACCGGTACCGCCTGTTCAAGACCGATAACTACGGGCGGGCCAAACTGGGGTGGATTCAGGTCGGCTCGATGGCCGGCCAGGAACTGGTCGCACTCAATACCGATCAGGCCCGATTCGAGGCATGCGAGAAATTGTTCTTGAGCAAGAAGCCTCATCAGTACGGGCAGTACGGCGATATACGTGGTCAGCCGGGCAAATGGGAAGGTGAAGCGTTCCCGCTTCGCGTGATGAATAGGCCGTGACGCGACACAAATCACGAATACCGAAAACGTGTTGCAAGACAAACATGAAGATAGAGCCGAGCACGGCCCGGAGCATCATCATGGCGAAAGTCATTGCCCAAATTACGGTAAAGCTCCCGCGCCTCATGGAGGTGAGCGAGTACAGGAAATTGCGGTACGCCGGCGGCAAGCCAAGCGTGCAGCAGTTGAAGAAATGGATCGAGGAAGGCGAAGTGATCGGGGAGGTAAAAGGCGGGATGTATTTTGTGGACCTGCAGGCGGCCGTCATGGGGTCGAATGACCCGCTTCTGGCCAAGATGATGGAGGTAGGTTGATGGCTCCCCCTCGCGCCAGGACGCTAAAAAACCGGGCTTTACCGGCGAATCTGTACCCGAACGGGAAATATTGGCAGTACAAAAACCCGATCACCGGGAAGAAGACCAGCATCAACAAGCCCATGGCCGAAGCCATCAAGCTTGCCAACGCCGCCAATGCCAAACTGCTCCCGCTCTTGGCTGATGATGGGTCACTGCTCGCGATGATCACCGGGGACGCCGCGCCGAAGTTCACCGGCTGCCTGGATCGCTTTGAAAAGGAATGGCTGGGAACCCGGAACTACGCAGAGCGCACGCTGAAGGAAATCAGGTTCAAGTTGGCCCGGTACCGTGAGGACCTGGGCGATTTGATGATGGGGCAACTGGACGTGCTGACGGTGGCCGAATACCTGGACGGCTTCGAGAACAACGCCTACACCAAGCACCGCGGGCTGCTCGTCCAGATATTTGCCTTCGCCGTGGCCAAGGGCCTGTGCGAGCGCAACTCGGCCGAGCTGACCCTAGTCAAGAAGGAAGCCGAGAAGAAGCGACAGCGCCACACCGCCGAGGGATTGAACACGATACTGAACTACGTGGGCACGCCGATCTGGCTGAAGCGCGCCATCCGGCTTGGGCTGCTGAGTCTTCAACGGCGGGAGGATATCGTAATGTGGCCGAAGTCGGCCGTTGACCTCGAGCAGAACACCATCAAGGTGTCGCCTGGCAAGACGCAGAATTATGGGAAGCCTGTGCACCTGGAGATTGCGATGGGCCCAGCATTGCGCGAGGTCGTTGCCGAATGCATGCGATCGCCCGTGGTGTGCCCGTACCTGATCCACTATTCGCCGAAGGCTCGCAAGCGGTCGCAACTCGACGCCAAGCTGCACTGGAATGCCGTGACGCCTGACTACCTGACCAAGTCATTTGCCCAGGCGCGGGACGATTCCGAGGCCTACAAGGACATGCCGGCCGGCGAGCGCCCCACCTTTCATGAGATCCGGGCACTGGGTGCGTGGCTGTATGAACAGCAGGGCTTCCCGCAGGAATACATCCAAGGGCTTATGGGTCACGCAGACGTCAAAATGACTGAACACTACCAGGCGGGCCATGGCGATGACGCCGTGGTGTACATGAAGGTGAGCGCCGACCTGAAGGTGTAAGCGGTGGTCGTTTGCCCAAAATATTCCCAAAGTTTGCCCAAACGCCAGACAACAAAAAAGGGCCCACCTTTCGGTGAGCCCTTCTAGACCGCCCAGCAGAGCGGATTTTGTTTGGTAGGCGCGATTGGACTCGAACCAACGACCCCCACCATGTCAAGGTGGTGCTCTAACCAACTGAGCTACGTGCCTGCTGTGAGGCGGCATTCTACGGAATTCCGGAGGGGTGTCAATACCTTTTTTTCACCTAACCCTATGAATATGCAAAATATTTAATTTCACCGATGCGACGAAGATTTGGCGGTGGCTGGCGGCCGATTTTTAACTCGGGTAGGATCGGCGCATTCGTAAAAAATATAAAACAGAGGTTGCAGAATGGCGAACACATCCTATCCAGCGTCCTATTACGCCGCGTCAGCCAACCCGGTTCCTCCGCGCCCTGCCCTGCAGGATGACGTTGAGACGGATGTTTGCGTGATCGGCGCTGGTTACACCGGTCTGTCTTCTGCGCTGTTTTTGCTGGAGAACGGTTTCAAGGTGACTGTGCTTGAAGCAGCGAAGGTCGGCTTTGGCGCTTCGGGCCGCAACGGTGGGCAGATCGTTAACAGTTATAGCCGCGACATTGATGTGATCGAGCGTAGCGTCGGGCCTCAGCAGGCGCAGTTGCTGGGCAATATGGCGTTCGAGGGTGGGCGGATCATTCGCGAGCGGGTGGCGAAGTATCAGATTCAGTGCGATTTGAAGGACGGCGGTGTATTCGCCGCCCTCACCGCTAAACAAATGGGCCACCTGGAGTCGCAGAAGCGTTTATGGGAGCGTTTCGGGCATACCCAGCTGGAGTTGCTGGATCAGCGGCGTATTCGCGAGGTAGTGGCTTGCAAAGAGTATGTGGGCGGGATGCTGGATATGAGTGGTGGACATATTCATCCGCTCAACCTGGCCTTGGGTGAAGCGGCGGCGGTGGAGTCGCTGGGCGGGGTGATTTATGAACAGTCGCCAGCGGTGCGCATCGAGCGTGGCGCCAGTCCGGTTGTGCATACACCGCAGGGCAAGGTCAGGGCCAAGTTCATTATTGTGGCCGGCAATGCTTATCTGGGCAATCTGGTGCCGGAGCTGGCGGCCAAGTCCATGCCTTGCGGTACCCAGGTGATCGCCACCGAGCCGTTGGGTGATGAGCTGGCTCACAGCCTGTTGCCTCAGGATTATTGCGTTGAAGACTGCAACTACTTGCTCGATTACTACCGACTGACGGGGGACAAGCGTCTGATCTTCGGCGGCGGCGTGGTGTATGGCGCGCGGGATCCGGCGAATATTGAAGCGATCATTCGTCCGAAGATGCTCAAGGCATTCCCTCAACTCAAGGATGTGAAGATCGATTACGCCTGGACCGGAAATTTCCTGCTGACGCTGTCGCGTCTTCCTCAGGTCGGGCGCCTGGGGGATAACATTTATTATTCCCAGGGCTGCAGCGGTCATGGTGTGACGTATACGCACCTGGCGGGCAAGGTCCTGGCTGAGGCGCTGCGTGGGCAGGCAGAGCGTTTTGATGCGTTTGCCGACCTGCCCCACTACCCCTTCCCCGGCGGGCAACTGTTGCGTACGCCGTTCGCGGCGATGGGGGCTTGGTATTACGGGTTGCGGGATAAATTGGGGTTCTGAAGCGCCCAGCAACAAGGGCTGCTTCGCAGCCCAACGGGGCGGTGCGACGTTTCGCTAAATCCCCTCGCCACAGCAACCCCCTCGCCACAGGCTTGTTCCAATCTTTCAAATCCCGAAAACAAAAAACCCCGGTCTTTCGACCAGGGTTTTTGCTATCGACTAGAAGTAGCTTTTCAGCTTTCTTCTTAGCTTCAAGGCGTTCAGTGGGCCTCGAAGCAGATATGGCGCAGCGGACGGGACTCGAACCCGCGACCCCCGGCGTGACAGGCCGGTATTCTAACCGACTGAACTACCGCTGCGTATCGCTATGGACTTGCGTCCAGTTAACTCGTCTGATCCAACCCCTTGGGCTCGGATCTCGAACCAGGCGAACCTGCTTCGGAAAATATGGCGCAGCGGACGGGACTCGAACCCGCGACCCCCGGCGTGACAGGCCGGTATTCTAACCGACTGAACTACCGCTGCGCGTCGGTGGAGGCTTTTGACAGCTTCCGTCTCGCTTTCGCAAGACTCTCGTAAAACATGGTGGGTGATGACGGGATCGAACCGCCGACATTCTGCTTGTAAGGCAGACGCTCTCCCAGCTGAGCTAATCACCCTTTGCTTCGTTGAGGCCGCGAAATTTACGCAGGTACCGAAGCTAAGTCAATAGCAGGGTTGAAGTTTTTTCAAAACAGTTTCAAACGGCACCCGCAACCGCCCTCACTTATAAATCATTTTCTTGGTCATGCCGCCGTCCACCACGAACTCCTGCCCCGTGACAAAACCGGCATTGCGCGACAACAGCCACGCCACCATCGCCGCCACGTCCTCTACCGTGCCTACCCTGCCCGCTGGATGCTGGGCGTGGTCGGCATCAGTCAACGGCTGTGCGCGACGCTGGGAGGGGTCCCGCGCGTCGATCCAACCGGGGCTGACGGCGTTGACCCGGATCTCCGGCCCCAGGCTGATCGCCAGGGCATGGGTCAGGGCCAGCAAGCCGCCCTTGCTCGCGGCATAGGCCTCGGTGTCGGGTTCCGATTGCGCGGCGCGGGTCGAGGCCAGGTTGACGATGGCGCCGTTGTGGGCGCGCAGGTACGGCGCGCAGTGCTTGGCCAGCAGCATCGGCCCACCCAGGTTCACCGCCAGGACCCGATTCCAATAAGCCAGGTCCAGGCTTTCCAGGGTGATGTTGTGCGGGTCGGCGATGGCCGCGTTGCACACCAGCGCGTCGAGCCGCCCAAACTGCCCGAGCACCTCGGCGATACCGGTGGCGACCTGCGCCTCGTCCGCCACGTCCATGGCGATGAACCAGGCATTGTCGCCCAGGGTCTTCGCCACCTTGGAACCGCGTTCGCGATCCAGGTCGGTCAGCACCACCTGCCAGCCTTCACAGATCAGCCAGGCGGCGATGCCCAGGCCGATACCCCGCGCGGCGCCCGTAACCAGTGCAACCCGGCCATGAGTGCCGCTCGGCGGCGTAGCCAGCTCGATCACAAGGCCGCCAACCCGCGGGCCAGGTCGGCTTGCAGGTCCGCCACGTCTTCCAGGCCGACCGCAACGCGGATCAGGCTGTCACGAATACCCGCCGACTCACGCTCCTGGGGCGACAAGCGACCGTGGGACGTGGTGCTCGGGTGGGTAATGGTGGTCTTGCTGTCACCCAGGTTGGCAGTGATGGAGATCAGCCGGGTGGCGTCGATGAAGCGCCAGGCGCCCTCCTTGCCCCCTTTGACCTCGAAGCTCACCACCGCACCGAAACCGCGCTGCTGACGCAAGGCCAGGTCATGTTGCGGATGGCTCTTGAGGCCGGCGTAATGCACTTTCTCGATGCCGTCCTGCTGCTCCAGCCACTCGGCCAAGGCCTGGGCGTTGGCGCAATGGGCTTTCATGCGCAGGCCCAAGGTTTCCAGGCCCTTGAGGAAGATCCAGGCGTTGAACGGACTAAGAGTAGGACCTGCGGTACGCAAGAAGCCCACCACTTCTTTCATCTGTTCGCCACGACCGGCCACCACGCCGCCCATGCAACGGCCCTGGCCGTCGATGAACTTGGTCGCCGAATGCACCACCACGTCCGCGCCCAGCTTCAGCGGCTGTTGCAGCGCCGGAGTGCAGAAGCAGTTGTCGACCACCAGCATGGCACCCTTGGCGTGGGCGATTTCCGCCAGCGCGGCGATGTCCACCAGCTCGGCGAGCGGGTTAGAGGGAGATTCAACAAAGAGCAGCTTGGTGTTGGCCTTGATTGCGGCATCCCAACCGGACAGGTCCGCCAGGGGCACGTAATCGACTTCCACGCCAAAGCGCTTGAAGTACTTCTCGAACAGGCTGATGGTCGAGCCGAAGACGCTGCGCGATACCAGCACATGGTCACCGGCGCTGCACAGACTCATCACCACGGCCATGATCGCCGCCATGCCAGTGGCAGTGGCCACGGCTTGCTCGGCGCCTTCCAGGGCGGCAATACGCTCCTCGAAAGCCCGCACGGTCGGGTTGGTGTAGCGCGAGTAGACGTTGCCCGGCACTTCGCCAGCAAAGCGTGCCGCCGCATCAGCTGCGGTACGGAACACGTAGCTGGAGGTAAAGAACATCGGATCGCCATGTTCGGCTTCCGGCGTGCGGTGCTGACCCGCGCGAACCGCCAGGGTATCGAACGCTACACCTTCAAGGTCGCTGTCCAGCCGACCGGCATCCCAATCCTGACTCATGCTGTCACTCCTGAATTCGGTTTAAACGCAAACCGGCCCCTCAGGGCCGGTTCGTCAATCAGTTGTTGTACAGATCGATGATCGCACTGACCGCCTGAGTCTTGGCCTTGGACGCATCGTTACGCGCGTTCTCGATCTTGTTCAGGTAGGCCTCGTCGATGTCGCCGGTGACGTACTTGCCGTCGAATACCGCGCAATCGAACTGCTCGATCTTGATCTTGCCACCGCCGACCGCTTCGATCAGATCCGGCAGGTCCTGGTAGATCAACCAGTCGGCGCCGATCAGGTCGGCGACGTCCTGGGTGGTGCGATTATGAGCGATCAGCTCATGGGCACTCGGCATGTCGATGCCGTAGACGTTGGGGTAACGCACGGCCGGGGCCGCGGAGCAGAAATAAACGTTCTTGGCGCCGGCTTCCCGGGCCATCTGGATGATCTGCTTGCACGTGGTGCCGCGCACGATGGAGTCGTCCACCAGCATCACGTTCTTGCCGCGGAATTCCAGCTCGATGGCGTTGAGCTTCTGGCGTACGGATTTCTTCCGTGCGGCCTGGCCCGGCATGATGAAGGTCCGGCCGATGTAGCGGTTCTTCACGAAGCCTTCGCGGAACTTGACGCCCAAGTGGTTCGCCAGCTCCAGGGCCGCGGTGCGGCTGGTGTCCGGGATCGGGATGACCACGTCGATGTCGTGTTCCGGACGCTCGCGCAGGATCTTGTCGGCCAGTTTCTCGCCCATGCGCAGGCGGGCCTTGTAGACCGAGACACCGTCGATGATCGAGTCCGGACGCGCCAGGTAGACGTGTTCGAAGATGCACGGGGTCAGGGTCGGATTGGTCGCGCACTGACGGGTGTGCAGCTTGCCATCTTCCGTGATGTAGACCGCTTCGCCTGGGGCCAGGTCGCGAATCAGAGTGAAGCCCAGCACGTCCAGGGACACGCTTTCGGAGGCGATCATGTACTCGACGCCTTCATCAGTGTGACGCTGGCCGAACACGATCGGACGGATCCCGTGGGGATCGCGGAAACCGACGATGCCGTAGCCAGTGATCATCGCCACCACCGCGTAGCCACCCACGCAACGGTTGTGCACGTCGGTCACGGCGGCGAACACGTCTTCTTCGGTAGGCTGCAGCTTGCCGCGCTGGGCCAGCTCATGGGCGAACACGTTGAGCATCACTTCCGAGTCGGAACTGGTGTTGACGTGGCGCAAGTCAGATTCGTAGATCTCCTTGGCCAGTTGCTCGACGTTGGTCAGGTTGCCGTTGTGGGCCAGGGTGATGCCGTAAGGCGAGTTGACGTAGAACGGCTGGGCTTCAGCCGACGTCGAACTGCCCGCGGTCGGGTAGCGCACGTGGCCGATACCCATGTGACCGACCAGGCGCTGCATGTGACGCTGATGGAACACGTCACGCACCAGGCCGTTGTCCTTGCGCAGGAATAACCGGCCGTCATGGCTGGTCACGATACCGGCAGCGTCCTGGCCGCGGTGCTGGAGCACGGTTAGCGCGTCATACAGCGCCTGATTGACGTTCGACTTACCGACGATACCGACGATGCCACACATGCGACGCAACCCCTACTTAATGGATCTGAACTGAACAACACTCACTGCGGCGTTTTGGCCATCGGCAAGAGGTGTTCCTTGAACGGTATTTCAGCGGGTACGCTGATACCGCTGGCAAGCCACTGACTGCTCCAACCCAGGATCAGGTTCTTGGACCAGTCTGCGACCAATAGAAATTGTGGCACGAGCCGGGACTCCTGCCACCACGTATCCTGCTGCACCGGCCCCAGGCTCAAGAGCCCGACGGCCACGACCACCAGCAACGCGCCACGCGCCGCGCCGAAGGCCATGCCCAGGAACCGGTCCGTCCCGGAAAGCCCGGTGACGCGAATCAGTTCGCCGATCAGATAATTGATCATTGCGCCAACCAGCAAGGTGGCGATAAACAAGATGGCACAGCCCGCGATCACGCGGGCCGATGGAGTTTCGATGTATCCGGCGAGGTACTGGGACAGCGAACCACCAAACATCCAGGCTACGACTCCCGCGATGATCCAGGTCAGCAGCGAGAGGGCTTCCTTGACGAAGCCGCGGCTCAGACTGATCAATGCGGAGATGGCGACGATCGCAACGATCGCCCAGTCAACCCAGGTAAATGGCACGGTGCAGCCTACAGACGGATAAGGCGGCGCATTTTAGCAGAGCGCAGGGCTGTCGGTAAGCTGCACGATTCAAATCCACTAAATCGCTGTTAGCCGCGTTCTGGCTGGAAGCGCACGACGAACCCCTTGAGGTTCTGCTGGCGACTGAGCAGATCACGCAGGCGGTCGGCCTCGGCACGCTCGATCAGCGGACCGACAAACACCCGGTTCTTGCCATCGGCGGAACGGATGTAGGCGTTGTAGCCCTGGCTGCGCAGGGTTTTCTGCAAGTTCTCGGCACTTTCGCGACTGGTCAGGCTGGCCAGTTGCACCGACCAACTGACCGACAGGCCATTGGCATCCACACGACTCTGGGTCGTGTCCGGCTTGGCGGGTGCCGCGGTGATCGGCTGGCTCGGGGCCGGCTTGACCGCTGGCGCTGCTGGAACAGGCACTGGCGCGACAGTCGGCTTGCTAGGCGCGGCCGGGGCAGGAGCGGGCGCAATAGGCGTGGAAGGCGCAGCAGGTTGCTCAGCCAGCTCCTCGTCGCTTGGCACCGGTTCCTGAGGCAACGTCTGAGGCTCGGGCACAACCACTGGCTCAACCTGCACCGGCGGCACTGAAGGCGCCTGGGGCGCGGCCGGCGCGTCGACTGTGACCTGGCGCTGCTCATCCTGGCGGGAAAACAGCATCGGCAGGAAAATCACCGCCAGGGCCACCAACACCAGGGCCCCGACCATGCGCTGCTTGTACGCCTTATCCAGCAATGCCATCTGCAGTCTCCTCCGTGGAGCGCCGGGCCAACCATTGAAGGGCCTCGGCAACACAAAAAAATGATCCGAACAGCAGAATTTCATCATCGGCCGTCGCCAGGGCGCACTGCCCTTCCAGGGCGTCGGCCACACTGGCGTAGGCTTGCACTGAAGCACCGCGACGCTGCAAGGCTTCCTGCAACTGCTCCGCCGTACGTGAGCGCGGCGAATCCAGTGGCGTCACCGCCCAGTGCTGGACACTAGCACCCAACGCCTCGACAACGCCATCCAGATCCTTGTCGGACAGCAACCCGAACACCGCCAGGCGTTGCCCCACCACCGGCCGCCGCGCCAGGCGCTCGGCCAGGTACTGCGCTGCGTGGGGGTTATGGCCGACATCCAGCAACAGGTTCAGGCGCTTGCCTTGCCAATCGAACTGACGACGATCGAGGCGCCCGACCACACGAGTCGCCTGCAACGCCTGGACGATTTGCCCGGCATCCCAGGGCAAGCCCAGCAGCAGATAGGCCTGGAGCGCCAACGCGGCGTTTTCCATCGGCAGGTCCAACAGCGGCAGATCTCGCAACTCCACCGGATTGCCCCGCAGGTCGCTGCCGCGCCATTGCCAATGCTGCTCGGTCATCGCCAGGTCGAAATCCCGCCCGCGCAGAAAAAACGGGCAACTCAGTTCGCGAACCTTATCCAGCAACGGTTGGGGCGGATTGAGATCGCCGCAGAGTGCAGGCGCGCCCTGGCGAAAGATGCCGGCCTTTTCGAAGGCCACGGATTCGCGGGTATCACCCAGGTAATCGGCATGGTCCACGCCAATACTGGTGACCAGTGCAATGTCTGCGTCCACCAGGTTGACCGTATCCAGCCGCCCGCCCAGGCCGACTTCCAGCACCACCGCATCGAGACCGGCACGGGCAAACAACCAGAACGCCGCCAGGGTGCCCATCTCGAAATATGTGAGGGTTGTATCGCCACGCCCGGCTTCCACCGCGGCGAAGGCTTCGCACAGCTGGGCGTCTGTGGCTTCGACGCCGTTCACTTGCACCCGCTCGTTATAGCGCAGCAGGTGCGGCGAACTGTAGACACCGACGCTCAGCCCCTGGGCCCGCAGCAGCGAGGCCATGAAGGCGCAGGTCGAACCCTTGCCGTTGGTGCCGGTGACGGTGATGACCCGGGGCGCGGGCTTGGCGAGCCCCATGCGGGACGCTACCGCTTGCGAGCGCTCCAACCCCATGTCGATGGCCGATGGATGCAATTGCTCGAGGTAGGCAAGCCAGTCGCCCAGGGTACGTTGGATCATAGGCCTGCAGGCACCGGCGGAACCACGACCGGCTCGATCGGTGCGGCGACGAATTTCGGCGTCGGCAGCCCCATCAGTTGAGCCAGCAGGTTGCCCAGGCGCGGACGCAGCTCCTGGCGATGGATGATCATGTCGATGGCGCCGTGCTCCAGCAGGAACTCACTGCGCTGGAAGCCTTCCGGCAGCTTTTCACGCACGGTCTGCTCGATCACGCGTGGGCCGGCGAAGCCGATCAGGGCTTTCGGCTCGCCGACGATCACGTCGCCGAGCATGGCCAGACTGGCGGAAACACCGCCGTAGACCGGGTCGGTCAGTACCGAGATGAACGGAATGCCTTCTTCACGCAGACGCGCCAGCACCGCGGAGGTCTTGGCCATTTGCATCAGGGAGATCAGCGCTTCCTGCATCCGCGCACCGCCGGAAGCGGAGAAGCAGATCATCGGGCAACGGTTTTCCAAGGCATGGTTGGCTGCGCGAACGAAACGCTCGCCAACGATGGCGCCCATGGAACCGCCCATGAAGGAGAACTCGAAGGCCGAAACCACCACTGGCATGCCCAGCAAAGTGCCGCTCATGGACACCAGGGCGTCTTTTTCGCCGGTCTGCTTCTGGGCCGCGGTCAGGCGGTCCTTGTACTTCTTGCCGTCGCGGAATTTCAGGCGGTCCACAGGCTCCAGGTCGGCGCCCAATTCCACACGACCTTCAGCGTCCAGGAAAATATCGATACGGGCACGCGCACTGATACGCATGTGGTGGTTGCACTTGGGGCAAACGTCCAGGGTCTTTTCCAGCTCGGGACGGTACAGCACCGCCTCGCAGGATGGACATTTGTGCCACAGACCTTCAGGCACCGAGCTTTTCTTCACCTCGGAACGCATGATCGAAGGGATCAGTTTGTCTACTAACCAGTTGCTCATGCTTCTTTCTCCAGTACCGGCGGCCCGAACGCTCTGGTTCGCGGCCCCGCGTATGCCCTTGAGCTAAATTCATTGTGCGGCGAGGATCGAAGGCCACCACGGTCAGCGCGAAACATGACCTGCATGCAGCCCAACCTCCTCAGCCATCCCGGCAACCGCTGCACCGCGGCTACCCCTACGTTATCGGCCCACCCGGAGGCGGCGCCTGCCTGCTTTGTACAGTGCTGGTATGGACGGCGGCAGTCTGCCAGCCGTCACATTGACGACTGGCTACTGCGTACAGCGGCCATGAATGCACGAATCTTTGCCGGGTCCTTGATGCCCTTGCCCTGTTCCACCCCACCGCTCACATCCACTGCGTAAGGGCGAACCTGACGAATGGCCGCGGCGACGTTTTCCGCCGTCAGGCCACCGGCCAGGATGATCGGTTTGCCCAGGCCTTGTGGCACCAGCGACCAGTCGAAGGCTTCGCCGGTACCGCCAGGAACACCTTCCACATAAGTGTCCAGCAAAATGCCGCTGGCACTGGCGAAGGCCTCGCAACGGGCGGCAATGTCGTCGCCGGCCTTGACCCGCAACGCCTTGATGTACGGACGATGCCAGCCTTCGCAATCGGCCGGGGTCTCGTCGCCATGGAACTGCAACAAACCCAGCGGCACCGCATCGAGAATCTCGCCTAGCTCGCAACGACTGGCGTTGACGAACAGGCCCACGGGAGTCACGAATGGCGGCAAGGCCTGGACGATCGCCCTCGCCTGCTGCACCGTCACCGCCCGCGGACTCTTGGCGTAAAACACCAGCCCGATGGCATCGGCCCCGGCCTCGACCGCCGCCAACGCGTCCTCGACGCGGGTGATCCCGCAAATCTTGCTGCGAACGACCGGCATGGTGGCTAAAACCTCAGGCAAATCCGTGAAAGTCCCGGATGGTAGCAAATGCTGCGCGGGGCGTCAGCCGTCGAGTTCCGAGAAGCCCGTAAGGAAATGTGGCCCTATGTAACGCTGTGGCAACTCGAATTCATCGTGATATTCGACCTGCACCAGGTACAAGCCAAACGGGTGCGCCGTGACGCCACCGGAACGGCGGATACGACTGTCGAGCACTTCCTTGACCCATTCCACCGGGCGCTCGCCGGCTCCAATGGTCATCAATACGCCGGCGATGTTGCGCACCATGTGATGCAGGAAGGCACTGGCGCGGATGTCGAGCACGATCATCTTGCCGTGACGGGTCACGCGTAAGTGATGCAGTTCCTTGATCGGTGACTTGGCCTGGCACTGGCCAGCTCGGAACGCGCTGAAATCATGGACGCCGACCAGGTATTGCGCGGCCTCGGCCATGCGCTCGACATCCAGCGGGCGGTGATTCCAGGTAATTTCTTCGTTCAGGTGCGCCGGACGGATCTGATCGTTGTAGATCACGTAGCGATACCGCCGGGCGATGGCCTTGAAGCGCGCATGGAAATGCGCCGGCATCTCCTTGGCCCAACTGACGCTGACGTCGTGCGGCAAGTTGATGTTGGCGCCCATCACCCAGGCCTTCATCGAACGCTCGACCTGGGTATCGAAATGCACCACCTGGCCGCAGGCATGCACGCCAGCGTCCGTACGGCCGGCGCAATGCAGCGACACGGGCGAGTCGGCGACTTTGGACAGTGCGTTTTCGAGGGTTTCCTGCACGGTCAGTACACCGGAAGCCTGGCGCTGCCAGCCACGGTAGCGCGAGCCTTTGTATTCAACGCCCAAGGCGATCCGGAAAAAGCCGTCGGCCGCCATTTCGGCGGCCGGGTTGTCTATGTTTGCCAAGGAATTACAGCCTGCTGAGGTACGCAAAGGCGGGCATTATAAGGCGGTCGGGACGGGATGCCAGTGCAACCGTTAGTCCTGTGCTGGACGGGCCGACGCCATCGCGAGCGGGCTCGCTCCCACAGGGGGCTGGCGATGGACTCAGAATTTACGCAACACACAAATACCATGTGGGAGCGGGCTTGCTCGCGAATACGGTGTGCCAGCTAAAAATTCATGACTGACACCCTGCTTTCGCGAGCAAGCCCGCTCCCACAAAGAGCTCTGTTGGATTCAGATTTTGCGCTACACACAAAAACCTGTGGGAGCGAGCCCGCTCGCGATGGGGCTAGCCCAACACCATCACCTCCCAACCCCAAACAAAAACGGCAGCCTCATTGGCTGCCGCTCTTGTTGAACCGAGCCTCTCAGACCAGGCGCGACAACATTTCCTGTGCTTCGTTCTTCTGGGTCGCGTCGCCTTCGCTGAGGACTTCGCCGAGGATATCGCGAGCGCCGTCGTTGTCACCCATGTCGATGTAGGCCTGGGCCAGATCGAGCTTGGTGGCTACCTCGTCGGTACCGCTGAGGAAGTCGAAGTCCGGTTCGTCTTCAGCGCCGACCAAGGCATCTTCGGCAGTGAAGGTCGGTTGGCCCAGGCTGTCGGACAGACGATCCAGCTCGGCGTTTACATCATCCAGCTCGGACTCGAAGGCGTCCTTGGGCGCATCGTGGGCATCCATTTCATCGGACAGGGACAGATCGAAATCCGCTGGCAGCTCCAGGTCGTCAGCCGGTGTATCGGCCAAGGCTGGCGTTTCAGTCGCAGGCAAGTCCAAGCCCTTGAGGTCATCGTCCAGGTCCAGCAGGAAGTCTTCGTCATCGAGCGCCGGAATCGGCGTCGGCGCGTCGGCGCCCAGGTCCAGGTCGAACTCCGACAGGTCGTCCAGGCTTTCGTTGGCCTCGGTCTGCTGCTTGAGCACCGACTCGAAACTCAGGTCGTCGTCCTCCGGGAACGCGTCCAGCTCCGCGATAGGCTCGGGGGCCGCCGGTGCGACCGGGGTTTCCAGGTCATCCAGGCTCAGGTCGAAGGCGCTGTCGAGTTCCTCGTCGGTTGGCGACTTGTCTTCCAGCAGATCCTTGACGTACTGCGCATCCAGCTCCGCGGCCACGGTCGCTGCGGCCAGGCCTGCTGTAGCGGCGACCACCATGGCCGGGAAACGGCTCTTCAGTTGTTCGACCTGGGCGAAGTTTTCGCCATTGGCCACCAGCTGGCGCTCCTGGGCGACAAAGGCGTCGCGGTCACCCTGCTGACCGTAGACTTCCATCAGCTTCAGACGCAAGTCGCTGCGCTGAGGCTCGGCCTTGATGCCCTGCTCGAGCAGGTCGGCTGCCTGGTTCAAGCGGCCGCGGTCGATATGGGACTGGGCCTGGGGCAGCACGTCGTCGGAACGCTCGGCGGCCGGAGCCACCAATGGCGCGGCGATAGGCGGCGTGACCACCACAGGCGCGACCACCGGGGCTGGCTTGGGGGCCGGCGCAGGCGCGGGTGCGGGTTTCGGCTCGAGTTTTACGCTGGGTGGCGGAACCTCAATGCCCTCGAAGCTGCTCGGGGGCAGATCGAGCTCCGGGGAGAAGTCAGCCTCCTCCTCGAGGGCCCGGGCCATGCGCAAGTGTTTTTCCGCTTCCTGCTGGGCCTTGCGGCGTCGAGCGAGCAACAACAGCAGCAACAGCAGGAGCAGTGCACCGCCGCCAATCAACCCCAGCAGGATCGGGTTGGTCAGCAGGTCGTTGTATTTTTGCTCGTTGGACGCGGCAGGCGTCGGTTCGACCGGCGCGGCAGGCGGTGTCGCTTCCGGGGTCGCTTCTGGCGCAGGTGCCGGTGCAGTCGCCGGGGCTTGTGCTGCTGGCGCAGGCGTCAGCTGTGCGGACATCGCCCCAGGCGCCTCGCCGGCTGGCGGAACGGCGGCGCCTTCGGCCTGCATCTTGGCCAGTTGATTGTTCTTCAGCTCGATCAGGCGCTGCAGCTTGTCCAGTTGGCTCTGCAGATCCGCCATGCGGCTTTTCAGCTCTTCGTTATCCCGGCGCGCCGAATCGAGGCTTTCCTGGGTGACAGCAAGCTTGTTGGAGAGCGCCTGGGCATCGCCGGCAGCACCCTTGCCCTTGCCGCCCGCCTTCGCCGAGTCGGCCGAGACCAGGCTCAAGTTGTCGCGACCGGCCGCCTGTGCCGGCGCGCCTTCGCCACGACCACGCTTGGTGGCATCCAACTGCTGCTTGCCGGCACCCGCCACGCCCCGACGTCCCGAACGCCAGGCGGCGTTCTGCGCAGCCACTTCAGCGATGGCCTGGGGTTGCGGCAACGCCGTGCTTTGCACCGGATCCGGCAGGCGCAACACCTGCCCGGTCTTGAGCAGGTTGATGTTGCCGTTGATGAACGCGTTCGGGTTCAACGCCTGGATCGCCAGCATGGTTTGCTGGACCGACCCGCCGTTGCGCACCTTGGCGGCGATTTCCCACAGGGTATCGCGCGGCGTGGTGGTGTACTGGGAAGGCTTGGTGGCGCCGGTAACCGGTGTGGACACAACCTGGGGTGGCTTCGCCCGGGCGGCGTCGGCGGCCTGTGGCGAGAATTTGGAGGGGTCGAGCAATACGCTGTAGTCGCGCAGCAGACGGCCATTGGGCCACATCACCTGCACCAGGAACTTGACCATGGGTTCGGACAGCGGACGGCTGGAGGTTACCCGCAGGACGCTCTTGCCGTTGGCGTTGATCACCGGGGTGAAGGTCAGGTCATTGAGAAAGGCCTGGCGGTCGACCCCGGCCTTGGCGAAGTCTTCGGGGGAGGCCAGGCTCGGCACGACTTCGGCGGCGGTCAGTTGCTGGACGTCGAGCAACTCGATCTCGGCGACCAAGGGCTGGTTCGGCGTCGACTTCAGGGTCAATTCCCCGAGCCCGAGCGCTTGCGCCATACCGGAGGACAGCGCCGAGGCGGCCGCTATTGCTAACACCAGTTTGCGAACTTGAACCATAGCCTCTTCCTTTGTTTGAACATTCCTCGGCCAGCGAGAAGGTATTGATGCCGCTGCCGTAAGGCATTGCGCGCAGCCCCGATGCGACGGTGCGCGCGATCATTTCACTCATGCCTCGGGAAAGTCCCCCAGAGGGATGTTCGCCTTCAGCACTCCGGCCAAGCATAGCGCCCAGCTAGAATCATTCGACAAATTGATGCCAAGTATCTTTTACAGCAAGTCTTTTATCAACAACTCAGCCACCTGCACGGCATTGAGCGCCGCGCCCTTGCGCACGTTATCTGACGTCAGCCACATATTTAGCTCCGCCGGATCGTCGATCCCGCCGCGCACACGACCAACGTAGACCACATCCTGCCCCACCGCATCGCCCACCGCCGTCGGGTAATCGCCCGCCTCCACCAGCTCGATACCGGGCGCCGCTTCCAAAGCCGCGTTGACCTTGGCCAGGTCGACGGCCTTGGCAGACTGCACAGTCACGCTAAAGCTATCGCCAAAAAACACCGGGGCTTGAATGCAAGTGACGGAAATCTTTAACAAAGGCTGATTCAGCACTTGGCGCAACTCGCGGACCAGGCGTTTTTCCAGCTGCGTATGCCCCTGCTCGTCCGGCGCGCCAACCTGGGCCAGCAGGTTGAACGCCATCTGCCGGTCAAAGAACTTCGGCTCCAGCGGACGGGCGTTGAGCAGCTCGGCAGTCTGACGCGCCAACTCGCTCACGGCCACGCGGCCCTGGGCCGACACCGCGAGGCTGGCGGTCAGGCTGATGCATTGCAGATCGAGGCATTCACGCAGCGGCGCCAGCACCACCGCCAAGGCCGTGGCCGACGCGCTGGGGCTGCTGACCTGCAACGGTTTGTTCAAGCCAGCCAATACTTGGGCGTTGGCTTCCGGCACGATCTGCGGCGCCTGTTCGGGCGGCAAGGCACCGGACAGGTCGATCAGCGCACAACCGGCTGCCGTGGCCCGCGGGGCGAAACTCAGGGTCACCGCCGGGCCAGCCGCGAAGAACACCAGTTGGACTTTGCTGAAATCGAACTCGTCGACCTCGCGCACCCGCACGTTTTTGCCGCGGAACATCACCGAGCTGCCTGCCGATTCGCTGCTGGCCAGCAGGTGCAGGTTACCGACCGGGAAGTCCCGCTCTTCGAGAATCTGGACGAGGGTTTCGCCAACAGTACCGGTGGCGCCGATCACGGCAATATCAAAGGACTGGCTCATGGGTCTACCTCAGGTAAAACGTGGGGAGCGGCACTTTACCGGGTGGTCGGTATGCAGGCAATTGGCAGGGGGATTTGCGGTGCCTGGGCTGGTCCCATCGCGAGCAGGCTCGCTCCCACAGGTTTTGCGGCCACCAAGGATCCCATGTGGGAGCGAGCCTGCTCGCGATGGCGCCGCCTCAGGCGCATAAAATCCCAAAACCGCCCCCCCAAATAAAAAACCCGCACCTCTCACAAGGCGCGGGTTCTTTCACAGCGACAATCGATCAACGCTCGAGCAGGATCCGCAGCATGCGACGCAGCGGTTCGGCCGCACCCCACAGCAGTTGGTCGCCGACGGTGAAGGCACCGACGAATTGCGAACCCATGTTCAGTTTGCGCAAACGGCCCACCGGGACATTCAGGGTGCCGGTGACCTTGGTCGGGCTCAGCTCCTGCATGCTGATTTCGCGGTTGTTCGGCACCAGCTTGACCCAAGGGTTGTGCTGGCTGATCAGCCCTTCGATGTCGGCTATCGGCACGTCTTTGTTCAGCTTGATGGTCAGCGCCTGGCTGTGGCAACGCATGGCGCCGATGCGCACGCAGATGCCGTCCACCGGGATCGGGCTCTTGAAGCGACCGAGGATCTTGTTGGTTTCGGCCTGGGCCTTCCACTCTTCGCGGCTCTGGCCGTTAGGCAGTTCCTTGTCGATCCACGGGATCAGGCTGCCGGCCAGCGGCACGCCGAAGTTCTCGGTAGGGTAGGCATCGCTGCGCATCGCCTCGGCGACCTTGCGGTCGATGTCGAGGATGGCGCTGGCCGGGTTGGCCAGGTCATCGGCGACGGCGGCGTGGGTCGCGCCCATCTGCTTGATCAGTTCACGCATGTTCTGCGCACCGGCACCGGATGCCGCCTGATAAGTCATGGCGCTCATCCACTCCACCAGCCCGGCTTCGAACAAGCCGCCCAGGCCCATCAGCATCAGGCTGACGGTGCAGTTGCCGCCGATGTAGTTCTTGGTTCCCGCATCCAGCTGCTGGTCGATGACCTTGCGGTTGACCGGGTCGAGGATGATCACCGCATCGTCCTGCATGCGCAGGCTGGAGGCGGCGTCGATCCAGTAACCCTGCCAGCCGGCTTCACGCAGCTTGGGGAATACTTCGCTGGTGTAGTCGCCGCCCTGGCAGGTCAGGATCACGTCGAGGGTCTTGAGCTCGTCAATGCTGTAGGCATCCTTGAGCACACCGGTGTCCTTGCCCACGGATGGGCCCTGGCCACCGACATTGGAAGTGGTGAAAAACACCGGCTCAATGAGATCGAAATCCTGCTCTTCCAGCATTCGCTGCATGAGCACGGAACCGACCATGCCGCGCCAACCGATCAGACCTACACGTTTCATCGCAACTACACCTATACAAAAGTGGGCCACCGTCGAAGCAGTGGGCCCGAAAGATTACAGATTCCGCAGCGCGGCGACTACTGCATCGCCCATTTGCTGCGTACCGACTTTGGTACAACCTTGCGACCAGATATCACCGGTACGCAAGCCTTGGTCCAAGACCACGCTGACGGCTTTTTCGATCGCGTCGGCGGCATCGTTCAAGTTGAAGCTGTAACGCAGCATCATCGACACCGACAGGATGGTCGCCAACGGGTTGGCAATGCCCTGCCCGGCGATGTCCGGCGCCGAACCGTGGCATGGCTCGAACATGCCCTTGTTGTTGGCGTCCAGGGAAGCCGACGGCAGCATGCCAATGGAACCGGTGAGCATCGACGCTTCGTCGGACAGGATGTCGCCGAACATGTTGTCGGTGACGATCACGTCGAACTGCTTCGGCGCGCGCACCAGTTGCATGGCGGCGTTGTCGACGTACATGTGGCTCAGTTCGATGTCCGGGTAATCCTTGGCCACCTGCTCGACCACTTCGCGCCACAATTGGCTGGAAGCCAGCACGTTGGCCTTGTCCACCGAGCACAGCTTCTTGCCACGCACGCGGGCCATGTCGAAGCCGACCCGGGCGATACGGCGGATTTCGCTTTCGCTGTACGGCAGGGTGTCGTAGGCCTGGCGCTCGCCATTATCCAGCTCGCGGGTGCCACGCGGGGCGCCGAAATAGATGCCGCCGGTCAGCTCGCGAACGATGAGGATGTCCAGGCCCGAGACGATTTCCGGCTTCAGGCTCGATGCATCGGCCAGTTGCGGGTAAAGAATCGCCGGACGCAGGTTGCCGAACAAGCCCAGTTGCGCGCGAATTTTCAGCAGGCCGCGCTCGGGGCGGATGTCGCGTTCGATCTTGTCCCATTTCGGGCCGCCCACGGCACCCAGCAGCACGGCATCGGCGGTACGGGCACGGTCCAGGGTCTCGTCGGCCAGGGGCACGCCATGCTTGTCGATGGCCGCGCCGCCGATCACGTCGTGGCTGAGTTCGAAGCCCAGGCTGTACTTGTCGTTCGCCAGCTCCAGGACCTTGACCGCTTCGGCCATGATTTCCGGGCCAATGCCATCACCTGGGAGAATCAGAATCTGCTTGCTCATGCTTTCCTCGTTTGCTCTGTCGACACAGGCCTCTGGCGCTGGCCGGGAAAAATGCTACCGCTCGGCCCACAGCACCAGTACATCTGTACTGAACGAACCATCGGCCTCAATCTCAAAATATTCACGCACTTCATCACCCATCGAACGCTGCAGCTGGAGAATCGCCGCACGCATCATCTCGGGGGTACGCATGCGCTCGACCCAGGAGTGGTACTCCAGGCGCAGGCGCTGGCGTGAGGTGCTGCGGGTGTGCAACCCCGCTTCGCTGACCTGGCGCAACCACTCGCCGGCCGAATAATCGCGCACATGGCTGGTGTCGCGCAGCACTTCGATGCTTTGCAAGTAGGTGTCCAGCAACGGCGTGCCCGGCGACAGGATGTCAATGAACGCCATCATCCCGCCCGGCTTGAGCACCCGACGCACCTCCCGCAACGCCAGGCCCAGGTCACTCCAATGATGCGCCGAATAGCGGCTGAACACGAAGTCGAACTCACCGTCGGCGAAGGGCAAACGCTCGGCGGCACCGCGCACCGTGCTGATATTGCCCAGGCCCCGCTCCGCGGCCGCCGCAGTCACCACATCGAGCATCTGCTGGGACAAATCATAGGCCACCACTTCACCGGCCAGCGGCGCCACGTGGAAACTCACATGGCCGGCGCCACAGCCCAGGTCCAACACACGAGCATCGCCACGGCCAGCCAGCGCAGCCTGTAGCAGCGCGAACTCAGCGCCCTGGGCGTGCACGGCACTGCTCAGATAGGCCGAGGCCTGTTCACCGAATTGCTTTTGTACAACCTGACTGTGGGCAGTGCTGGTCATGGAACTTCCTTTTGGCTGTGTCTGTTCTGGCCTCATCGCGAGCAGGCTCGCTCCCACATTGGATTTGCGGCGTAAAGAAAATCCCTGTGGGAGCGAGCCTGCTCGCGATGGCGTCGTTACGCCTTACGCAAAATCAAGCATCGCGAAACAACCAAGGCTGGCTCGCCCGATGCTTGGCCTCGAACGCGGCAATCGCCTCGCCGTCCTGCAAGGTCAGGCCAATGTCATCCAGGCCGTTGAGCAGGCAATGTTTGCGAAACGCATCGATCTCGAACCCCAACACCTTGCCGTCGGGGCGAGTCACGGTCTGGGCCGCGAGGTCGATTTTCAGCTGGTAGCCGGGGTTGGCTTCGACCTGCTGGAACAACTCATCCACCTCAGCATCGCTGAGGATGATCGGCAACAAGCCGTTCTTGAAGCTGTTGTTGAAGAAGATGTCGGCATAGCTCGGCGCGATGATGCTGCGGAAACCGTATTCTTCCAGGGCCCACGGCGCGTGCTCGCGACTGGAACCACAGCCGAAGTTCTCCCGGGCCAGCAACACGCTGGCACCTTGGTAACGCTCGGCGTTGAGCACGAAATCCTTGTTCAACGGCCGCTTGGAGTTGTCCTGGTACGGCTGGCCGACATCCAGGTAACGCCATTCGTCGAACAGGTTCGGGCCGAAGCCGGTGCGCTTGATGGACTTCAAGAACTGCTTGGGAATGATCTGGTCGGTGTCGACGTTGGCACGATCCAAAGGCGCGACAAGACCGGTGTGCTGGGTAAAAGCTTTCATGCTGCGCTCCTTCAGATCAATTCGCGGACGTCGACGAAACGGCCGTTGACAGCCGCCGCCGCGGCCATCGCCGGGCTCACCAGGTGCGTACGGCCACCGGCGCCCTGACGGCCTTCGAAGTTACGGTTGGAGGTGGAGGCGCAATGCTCGCCCGACTCCAAACGGTCCGGGTTCATCGCCAGGCACATCGAGCACCCTGGCTCGCGCCACTCGAAACCGGCCTCGAGGAAAATCTTGTCCAGCCCTTCCGCTTCGGCCTGGGCCTTCACCAGGCCCGAGCCCGGCACCACAATGGCCTGCTTGATCGTCGAAGCAACTTTGCGGCCCTTGGCGATCACCGCCGCGGCGCGCAGGTCTTCGATCCGCGAGTTGGTGCAGGAACCGATGAACACGCGGTCGAGCTGAATATCGGTGATCGCCTGGTTGGCGCTCAAGCCCATGTATTTCAAGGCGCGGACGATGGAGTCACGCTTGACCAGGTCCATTTCCTTGGCCGGATCCGGTACGTTCTGGTCCACCGCCAGCACCATTTCCGGCGAAGTGCCCCAGCTAACTTGCGGTTTGATCTGGCTCGCGTCGAGCTCGACTACGGTGTCGAATTTCGCATCGGCATCGGAGACCAAGTCTTTCCAGGCTTCGACCGCCATGTCCCATTCAGCACCTTTCGGGGAGAACGGACGGCCCTTGACGTATTCCACGGTTTTTTCATCGGCGGCCACCAGCCCGACACGGGCACCGGCCTCGATGGACATGTTGCAGATGGTCATGCGGCCTTCGACGGACAAGTCGCGGATCGCGCTGCCGGCGAACTCGATGGCGTGGCCGTTACCACCCGCGGTACCGATCTTGCCGATCACCGCCAGGACGATGTCCTTGGCAGTCACGCCGAACGGTAACTTGCCCTCGACGCGCACCAGCATGTTCTTCATTTTCTTGGCAACCAGGCACTGGGTGGCGAGCACATGCTCCACCTCGGAGGTGCCGATGCCATGGGCCAGGGCGCCGAAGGCACCGTGGGTCGAGGTGTGCGAGTCGCCGCAGACCACGGTCATGCCCGGCAAGGTCGCGCCCTGCTCCGGGCCGATGACGTGGACGATGCCTTGGCGCACGTCATTCATCTTGAATTCGACGATGCCGTATTCGTCACAGTTATCGTCGAGGGTCTGGACCTGCAGGCGCGAGACCTGGTCGGCAATGGCTTCAATGCCGCCCTTGCGCTCCGGCGTAGTCGGTACGTTGTGGTCCGGGGTCGCGATGTTGGCATCGATGCGCCACGGCTTGCGCCCGGCCAGGCGCAAACCTTCGAAGGCTTGCGGCGAAGTCACTTCGTGGATGATGTGACGATCGATGTAGATCAGCGCCGAGCCATCGTCGCGCTGCTTGACCAAATGCGAATCCCAGAGCTTGTCGTAGAGCGTTTTGCCGGCCATCAGACGGTTCCTCATCAGCTTGTTTCTATGCCCCGGGCCTGAACGAATCAATAACCCCTTGGCTTGTGAGGCTGATCCTATGGGGTTACATTAAATAACTCAAATTCATATTTTTTATACTTTGCATAACCAACTGGAATTCGACCGGAACCGCCATGGACCTCGCCAATCTCAATGCCTTTATTGCCATCGCCGAGACGGGCAGTTTCTCCGGCGCCGGCGAACGCCTGCACCTGACCCAGCCGGCCATCAGCAAGCGCATTGCCGGCCTCGAACAACAACTCAAGGTGCGCCTGTTCGACCGCCTGGGTCGTGAAGTGGGCCTGACCGAGGCCGGCCGGGCCCTGTTGCCACGGGCCTATCAAATCCTCAATGTGCTGGACGACACCCGCCGCGCCCTGACCAACCTGACTGGCGAAGTGACCGGGCGCCTGACGCTCGCCACCAGCCACCACATCGGCCTGCACCGCCTGCCGCCTCTACTCAGGGAGTTCACCCGCCGCTACCCCCAGGTGGCACTGGACATTCAGTTTCTGGATTCGGAAGTGGCCTACGAAGAAATCCTCCATGGCCGGGCCGAACTGGCCGTCATCACCCTCGCCCCCGAACCCCACACGCTGGTAAGGGCCACGCCGGTGTGGGACGACCCCCTGGATTTCGTGGTCGCCCCCGAGCATGCATTACTGGAAAACGGCGCGGTCAGCCTGGCGGACATTGCCTTGCATCCGGCGGTTTTCCCGGGGGGCAACACCTTTACCCATCACATCGTGCGACGGCTGTTCGAGGCCCAGGGCCTGACACCGAACATCGCCATGAGCACGAATTACCTGGAAACGATAAAAATGATGGTCTCCATCGGCCTGGCCTGGAGCGTTTTGCCGCGCACCATGCTCGACGAACAGGTGGCGCGCATTCCTTTGCCGGGCATACAACTCAGTCGCCAGCTAGGCTATATCTTGCACACCGAACGGACGCTGTCGAACGCCGCACGGGCTTTCATGGCCTTACTGGACGCACAAATCGATTTGCCAGGGACAAAGGCATAGGTTGTGCCGCGCCTGTAGGGCCTTGGATGCTTGTGCTTAATGCCCAAACCCGCTCAAGGCTCGCCAGAAATGCCCAAACCCGCTGACCATCTCCCGCCCTTGCCACGCATCCAGGCGCTAGACCCGAAACGGTCCGAGCAAAGCTGGGACAGCGCGCCGCAGTTGCTGGCCGCCCTGAACGGCGCTCGGCTGGGGGCCTGGTCGTGGGACATCGACAGCGGGCAGATCAGTTGGTCCCGCGGCACCCAGGCGCTGTTCGGCTTCGATCCGCGCCAGCCATTGCCGGCGGATGTGGATTATCTGGACCTGTTGCTGCCCGAAGACCGGGCCCGGGCCGTGCGCGCCTTTCACGCGGCAGTGGCCGGGGCGCCGCTGGAACAGGCGATGCACCACCGCATCGTCTGGCCCGATGGCAGCCTGCACTGGCTGGAGATCAGCGGCAGCGTGCTGCCCGACAAGCATGGCCGTCCGCGCATGATCGGGGTGATCCGCGAAATCACCCATCAGCGCGAGCGCGAACAAGCCCTGCGCAGTTCGGAAAAACGCTTCGCCACGCTCTTTCATCTGTGCCCGAACATGGTCTTGCTGACCCGCCAGGAGGACGGGCTGATCAGCGAAGCCAACCAGTATTTCGAAAGCCTGTTCGGCTGGCCGGTGCATGACGTAATCGGCCGCACCACCCTGGAGCTGGGCTTGTGGGTTGACCCCAGCCAACGGGCGAAACTGGTGGAAGCGACCAAAGCCAAGGGCGAGCTGGTGAGCACGGAGGTGGAGTTCCGGGCCAGCAACGGCCAGATTCATAACGGCATTCTCAGTGCGCAAAAAGTCGAACTCGAAGGCCAGCCCTACCTGTTGAGCACCTTTCTCGACACCACCGAGCGCAAACTCGCCGAACAGGCCCTCAAGGACAGCCAGGAACGCCTGGACCTGGCCCTCGACTCGGCGCAACTGGGCACCTGGGACTGGCACATTCCCAGCGGCATGCTCTACGGCTCGGCCCGCGCCGCGCAGCTCCATGGCCTGGAACCCAAGCCCTTCCACGAATCGTTCGACGCGTTTTTCGAGGGCGTCCCCACGGAAGAACGCAACAACATGCGCAACGCCTATCGCAGCCTGCGCGAAGGCCCGGCGGGCAACTACCAATTGACCTACCGGGTGCAACTGCCGGACGGCAGCTCGCGCTACCTGGAAAGCCGCGCCCGCCTCTACCGCAACGACGACGGCAGCCCTTTGCGCATGGCCGGCACCTTGCTGGATATCACCGACCAGGTGGAGCGCGAACAGAGCCTGGCCGCCTCGGAAGAAAAATTCGCCACGCTGTTCCAGGTCAGCCCCGACCCGATCTGCGTCACCCACCAGGACAGTGGCCGGTTTCTCGAGATCAACTCAAGCTTCACCCAGACCTTCGGCTGGACCGCCAACGACGTGATCGGCCTCGGCGCCGACGAAATCGGCCTCTGGGACGCCTCGGGCAGTAGCCTGCAACGCATCGAACGGGTGATCCGCGAACAATCGCTGAACAATGTCGCCATCGTCGTTCATCATAAGAACGGCCAGCCGCTGACCTGTGTGATTTCCAGCCGGCAGATCAACGTCGGCAACCAGCCCTGCATCGTCACGACCTTGCGGGACATCACACAGCAACAACGCTCCGAAGCTGCCCTCAAGGCCAGCGAAGAGAAATTCGCCAAGGCGTTTCATTCCAGCCCCGACGCCATCACCATCACCGAGCACAAAAGCGGTCGCTACCTGGAGGTCAACGACGGCTTCTGTCGGTTGACCGGCTACCGCGCCGACGAGGTGATCGGGCGCACGGTCTACGAAGTGGGGATCTGGGCCGAAGAAAAACAACGCGCCGCCCTGCTGGCCGAATTGCAACTCAAGGGCCGCGTCGTTCACCAGGAAATGCTCGGGCGCAATAAACGGGGGGAAATCCTCACGGTGGAGGTCTCGGTCGAGCCCATCACGCTCAATGAAACGGCGTGTCTGCTGCTGACCGCCCGGGACGTGAGCCTGCTACGCAATGCCGAAGCCCAGATCCGCCACCTGGCCTATCACGACCCACTGACCAACCTGCCCAACCGGGCCTTGCTGATGGACCGGCTGAGCCAGCAGATCGCCCTGCTCAAGCGCCATAATTTGCGTGGCGCCCTGCTGTTTCTCGATCTGGACCACTTCAAGCACATCAACGATTCCCTCGGTCACCCGGTGGGCGACACCGTTTTGAAAATCATCACCGCGCGCCTGGAGGCCAGCGTGCGCCTGGAAGACACCGTCGCGCGACTGGGCGGCGACGAATTCGTGGTGCTGCTCAGCGGCCTGGAAGGCTCGCGCAACGAAGTCAGCAAGCAAGTGCAAACCCTGGCCGACACCCTGCGCGAACTGCTTTCGGAGCCGATGTTTCTCGATGGCCAGCGACTGCAGGTCACGCCGAGCATCGGTATAGCGCTGATTCCCGACCACGGCTCCACGCCCACCGATTTGCTCAAGCGCGCCGACATTGCGTTGTATCGCGCCAAGGATTCGGGGCGCAACACCTCGCAGATGTTTCACACCACCATGCAAAAAGCCGCCAGCGAACGGCTGCGCATGGAGACCGACCTGCGCCAGGCCCTGGCCCGTGGCGAGTTCAGCGTGCATTTCCAGCCCCAGGTCGATGCCCGGGACAACCGCATTGTCGGTGCCGAAGCCCTGGTGCGCTGGCATCACCCGGATCTGGGCGCCCAATCGCCGAACGAATTCATCAAGGTGCTGGAAGACAGCGGCCTGATCCTGGAAGTCGGGACCTGGATCCTCGACGAAGCCTGCGATGGCTTCAAGCAACTGATCGCCAAGGGCAAGATCGATCCGGAGCAATTCAGCCTGTGTGTAAACATCAGCCCGCGGCAATTCCGCCAAAGCGACTTCGTCGAACGCATCGAAAGCAGCCTGGCCACCCACGGCCTGCCCTGCTCCTTGCTGAAGCTGGAAATCACCGAAGGCATCGTGATCCAGAACCTGGATGACACCATCGCCAAGATGCGCCGGCTCAAGAAACTCGGGGTGAGCTTTGCCATGGACGATTTCGGCACCGGCTATTCGTCGCTGACCTACCTCAAGCGCCTGCCAGTGGATACGCTGAAGATCGATCAGTCATTCGTGCGCGACGCCACCAGCGACCCCAACGACGCGGAGATCATCCGCGCCATCGTCGCCATGGCCCGCAGCCTCAACCTGGTGATGATTGCCGAAGGCGTGGAGACCCTGGAGCAATTGCAATTCCTGCAGGGGCTGGGTTGCCACCTGTACCAAGGCTACCTGCACAGCCGGCCGTTGCCGCTGGAGGCGTTTGAGCGGTTGTTGCCGTGACATGGAGGCGCTACGGGGAGCGCTTGTGGCAAGGGGGGGTCTATGTGGGAGCAAAGCTTGCTCGCGACTGCAGCCTGACTCGGTATTTGAAGGACCGCATCGCTTTTATCGCGGGAAAGCCTTGCTCCCACATGAAATCCCCTCGCCACAATTAATCTTCCACCGCTCTCCAAAATGAAGAAGGGCGCCATCTGGCGCCCTTCTTCAGTTGCGATGCATCAGTTTTGCAACGCGGGTTGCTGCTGCGCCCCGTTGATCGGGATGCGCTTGGCTTTCGCCTCTTCCGGAATCACCCGCAACAGGTCGATGCTCAACAGACCGTTGCTCAGGCCGGCGGACTTGATCTCGATATGATCGGCCAACCGGAAGGACAGCTTGAACGCACGCTGGGCGATACCTTGGTGCAGGTAAGTCACGCTGTCGTTGCTCGCTTCGCGCTTGCCGCCACTGATGGTCAGCACACCTTTTTCCACTTGCAGGTCCAGGTCTTCTTCCTGGAACCCGGCGGCGGCGACCACGATGCGGTATTCGTCATCGCCATGTTTTTCCACATTGTAGGGTGGATAGCTGCTGCCCGGTTCGTTGCGCAGAGCGGTTTCGAACAGATCGTTGAAACGATCGAAACCCACCGAGGAACGGAACAGCGGGGCCAGCGAAAATGCAGTACTCATGATTCAAATCTCCTGAAAAATTCAGCAAGTTTTTTTGTCTCCGCGACCCGAATTCGGCATCGCGTAACCCTTATCTAGGGTTCGCCAAAAACTTTTCAAGAGCTTTTTTTGAAATTTTTTCAGGCCGCTTCGGTGCGCTGCACACCCAGCAGATGCCCCACCGCGTCCAGGTCGGTTTCCCGCCGCAGAGCGCTGAACAGCGCCACCGCTTCGGGATAATTGCGCGTCAGCATGGCCAGCCACTGTTTCAATCTGCCCGGGGCCTGGCGGGGTGTCAGTTGCTCGACCACTTGCACCCAGAAGTCCTGGAGCATCGGCTGCAAATCGGCCCAGGACATCTCGATCACTTCCTCACCAGCCCGGGCCGCGGCGATCTGCCGAGCCAGATCAGGGCGAGAAACGAGGCCGCGACCGAGCATGATGTCTTCGACGCCGCTGATTTCACGGCATCGACGCCAATCTTCCACGCTCCAGATATCGCCATTGGCAAACACAGGCACCTTGACCACTTCCTGCACCCTGGGGATCCACTCCCAGTGGGCGGGAGGCTTATAGCCGTCCACCTTGGTCCGCGCATGCACCACAATGTGCGCCGCGCCGCCTTCGGCCAACGCCGTGGCACAGACCAACGCGCCATCCGGGCTATCGAAACCCAGGCGCATCTTGGCGGTGACCGGGATGTGTTCTGGCACCGCACGACGCACGTGTTCGACGATTTCGTTGAGCAATTCCGGTTCTTTGAGCAACACCGCCCCACCCCGGGATTTGTTCACGGTCTTGGCCGGGCAGCCGAAGTTCAGGTCGATCACCTCTGAGCCCAACTCGCAGGCCAACGCCGCGTTTTCCGCCAGGCACACCGGATCGGAACCAAGCAGCTGCACCCGCAGCGGTACACCGGCAGCAGTTCGGGCGCCAGTCAACAGTTCAGGGGCGAGCTTATGGAAATAGGCCGGCGTGAGCAGACGGTCGTTGACGCGGATGAACTCGGTGACACACCAGTCGATACCGCCAACATGGGTCAGGACATCCCGCAGGATGTTGTCGACCAACCCCTCCATGGGTGCCAGGGCAATTTGCATGGAAACACACACTCAAACGAAAAAACGTGCGGCAGTTTACCGGATTTTGCCCACATAGCCGGCATTCACCACAAATCCCCTGTGGGAGCGAGCTTGCTCGCGATAGCGATGGGTCAGCTTGCATTGATGTTGGATGTGCTGCCGTCATCGCGAGCAGGCTCGCTCCCACAATGGTTCCAACGTGTTTACAGAATTGGAGCCTGCCACAAATCCCTGTGGGAGCGAGCCTGCTCGCGATAGCAGCAGTTCAGTCTATGAAGATGCCAGATAGATTCAACGCCACGCCATAACCCTCGATGAATTCCTGCGGCATGCGCTTTGGCCGACCGGTGGACAGTTCAATGCAGACAAATGTGGTCTGGGCCCGCAGTAAGGTAGTGTTGTCGCTGGGGCGGACCAGCTGGAAATGCCGGGTCATTTTCAGGCGCTGGTCCCAGTCGACGATCCAGGTCGCCAATTGAAGCTCGTCGCCTTCATAAGCCGCCGCCAGGTAATCGATTTCATGCCGCACCACCGCCATGGCTCGGTCCAGGCGCCGGTACTCCACCAGATCCAGGCCCAGGCGCTGGGAATGGCGCCAGGCACAACGCTCGAGCCAGGTGACGTACACCGCGTTGTTGGCATGGCCCAGCCCGTCGATATCTTCGGCATTTACTTGAAGATCAATGATGAACGGCGTTGCCCGATCCCAGCCCATGCCCCTCTCCCGGTCGAATTTGGTTGGGGCAGTGTAACGGATCCGAGCTTGACCGCCATCGCGGGCAGGCCTTGCTCCCACAGATCAAGCCGATTGCCGCGCTTGCAGGCTGCGCCCGGCCAACAGCGATAACACACCATCAACGACCCGCGAATCGGCCAACACCCGCTGATGCCCACCCTGTGGCAGTCGCAGCAAACGACTGTCGAACCAGGCCTCGTGAATCAGTTGCGATTCCTTGACCGAGACGAAAGTGTCGTCGTCGGCATGGACGATCAACCCGGGCACGTCCAGTTGGTAATGGGCGACGTCCATTTTCTCGGCCCGCATGCCCACATCGCTTTCCACCAGACGAATGAAAGCTGAACGGGCCTTGGGCGGCAGCCCCATCATCCGCGCGAATCCGCGTAACACACCAAGAATGCGCGCAGGCGCAGCGATGCTGACCAAGGTCTCGGTCCGCAACCCCAACTGAACCGCGAGCATGGCACTGGCTCCACCCATGGAATGCCCGATCACGGCCTGCAACGGTGGCAGCTCAGCGGCGGCCTCAAGCATGGCCCTGGCGAACAACAGGACATTCGCCTCGCGGCCCGGCGAACGACCATGGGCCGGACCGTCCAGGGCCACCACCATGTAACCGGCGTCCACCAGGGCCGTGATCAGCGCCCCGAATTGAGTCGGCCGCCCTTCCCAGCCGTGCATCAGCAAGACTACCGGGCCTTTGCCCCAGCGCAACGCCGAAAGACCGAAGCGCAAGGTGATACGCTCGGACGAGGCCAGCAATGGTAACTCCCAATCCCGCGGCGGCAGGTCTCGAGGGCGCATGAACAGCAGACGCATCTGCTTGGCCACCAGGCGCGGAGCCACCCAGCCAAGCGTGCCATTGACACTACGAATCCAGCTCAACCTGTCCATCGCTCATCTCCAGGGCTTGCGCCTCAGCTCATTGCACTGCCGACTTGGCGGCGCGCAGCAAACGATCGGATAACTCTCCAGGGCCCAGGGCCCTTGCCAGGGCCAGGCCACCCACCATCAAGGCAATGTCGGCCAGGGCCTTGTCGGCGTCCTCCGGGCTGGCCGCCAATTGCGCGACCATCAATTCAACATGCTCGTTGAGCACCTCACGAAACGCATCTGGCAGCCGACCCAGTTCGCCGACCGACGCAGGAATCGGGCAGGCATTCTCGGTGGAATCACGGTGCTTTCGTGACAGATAGAACGCCGCCACCAACGCGCGCCGCTCTTCGCCTGTCAGCTCGCCGTCCATATCGGCAATCAAGCCGCGGCGCCGATTGAGCAATTGCTTGAATGCCTCCAGCATCAAGGCATCCTTGCTTTCGAAATGAGCATAGAAACCGCCCACCGTCAGCCCCGCCGCCCCCATCACCTCGCCCACGCTCGGTTCAGCCGGCCCACGCTGGATCAGCGCATCGCTGGCGGCCTTGAGAATGCGTTCACGGGTTTGTGCCTTCTTATCGCTCATCGTCGCCTCCGAATATTACGATTGAAATATTATTCCCATAATAATTTTCCGCAAGCAGAAATTTTGACCGCTGGTCAGAAGTTGCTTTCAAGGATAAGGGAATTGGCCGAACGCCAGACAAACAAAAGGGCCATTCAAGAATTGAATGACCCTTATAAAATCCCGCAGAGCGGGTAATCGTGGCGTCCCCTAGGGGACTCGAACCCCTGTTACCGCCGTGAAAGGGCGGTGTCCTAGGCCACTAGACGAAGGGGACACAAACCTTCTATACAACTGATCAGCGCTGAGTACTGATCGATTCAAGGCCGGTGTGGCCAGACCTTGAACTGTAAATTGGTGGAGCTAAGCGGGATCGAACCGCTGACCTCCTGCATGCCATGCAGGCGCTCTCCCAGCTGAGCTATAGCCCCGGATTTTTCGCCTCTCGGCGGAGCGACATCTTGCAACATCGCTTCTGTAAAACTGGCGTCCCCTAGGGGACTCGAACCCCTGTTACCGCCGTGAAAGGGCGGTGTCCTAGGCCACTAGACGAAGGGGACGCAAACCCTTCTATACAACTGATCAACGCTGAGTGTTGATCGCTTCAAGACCGGTGTGGCCAGGCCTTGAAGTGTAAATTGGTGGAGCTAGACGGGATCGAACCGTCGACCTCTTGCATGCCATGCAAGCGCTCTCCCAGCTGAGCTATAGCCCCTCATCGCTGAGGACGGGGCGAATCTTAAGGGCGTATCGGAGGGCTGTCAAATTTATTTTCAACAAATTTGAAAGTTTTTTGCCGGGATAACAATCACTTACCGACAAACCCCGGAAAACCGGGGTATGTCCTGCCTCATCGAGCGCTTACGCGATCGCGCCCAGCAGTTTTTCCCACTCCTTGTTTTCCTTCTTCGACACGCCACCGAGCAGATCGATAGCCTGGCGCAAGCGGAAACGGGTCAGGTCAGGTCCGAGGATTTCCATCGCATCGAGCACCGACACCGAGCTGGCCTGACCGGTAATGGCGGCGAACATCAGCGGCATGGCATCGCGTAATTTCAACTCCAACGACTCGACCACGGCCTGGATGGTCGCGGTGATGCTGTCCTTCTCCCACTGACGCAGGCTTTCCAATTTCCAAAGGATCAACTGCATCAACTGGCGCACCTGATCACCCGACAGCTTCTTGGATTCGAACAACTTCGCATCCGGCGTCACGCCACCGGCAAAGAAGAAGCCGGCCAGCGGGGCGATCTGGCTGAACGTCTCTACCCTGCCCTGCACATGGGGCGCGATTTTCATCATGTACTCAGGGTTCAACGCCCACTTCTGCACACGCGCGGCGAACTCTTCTACCGGCAGGTCCCGCAACCACTGGCCGTTGAGCCACGACAGCTTCTCGATATCGAAGATCGGCCCGCCCAGGGACACGCGCGACAGATCGAAATGCTCGACCATTTCCTGCAGCGAGAACTTCTCGCGCTCGTCCGGCATCGACCAACCCATGCGCCCCAGGTAGTTGAGCATCGCCTCGGGCATAAAGCCCATACGCTCGTAGAACGTCACCGAAGTCGGGTTCTTGCGCTTGGACAACTTGCTCTTGTCCGGGTTACGCAGCAGCGGCATGTAGCACAGTTGCGGCTGTTCCCAGCCGAAGTATTCGTAGAGCAGGATCAGTTTCGGCGCCGACGGCAGCCATTCTTCGCCACGCAGGACGTGGGTGATGCCCATCAGGTGATCGTCGACCACGTTCGCCAGGAAGTACGTCGGCAAGCCGTCGGTCTTCATCAGCACTTGCATGTCCATGCGATCCCAGGGGATCTCGACATCGCCCCGCAGCATGTCCGGCACCACGCAGACACCTTCGCTCGGCACCTTCATGCGGATCACATGGGGCTCACCGGCCGCCAGGCGACGGGCGACTTCTTCCTTGGAAAGCAGCAGCGCCCGGCCGTCGTAGCGCGGGGTTTCACCCCGGGCCATTTGCTCGGCGCGCATCTGGTCCAGCTCTTCGGCAGTGCAGAAGCACGGGAACGCGTGCCCCATATCCACCAACTGCTGGCAATACTGCTTGTAGATATCACCCCGTTCGCTCTGGCGGTACGGACCGTGCGGGCCGCCAACGTCCGGGCCTTCGCTCCAGTCGATGCCCAGCCAGCGCAGGGCGTCGAAGATCTGCTGTTCAGACTCGCGGGTCGAACGCAACTGGTCGGTGTCCTCGATCCGCAGGATGAACTCGCCGCCATGCTGCTTGGCAAAGCAATAGTTGAACAAAGCGATGTAGGCGGTGCCGACATGGGGATCGCCAGTGGGCGAAGGCGCGATGCGGGTGCGGACGGTGGTCATGGCATGTCTCGGAAAGAATATAAAAGCGAAGATGAAACAGGGGGCGAATGGTAACAGGCGATGGCGGGCGGGCTCCAGTGAGAGCGGGATTTGTGTGGTCAGCCGTTGGACCGAGTCGCGCCCATCGCGAGCAGGCTCGCTCCCACAGGGACCGCGACTCGGTCAAAATGTGGGAGCGAGCCTGCTCGCGATGAGGCCATTACAACCACTACAAACCTCAGACAGTCAGCAACCGCTCGCGCAACTTGCCAATCTCATCGCGCAACTGCGCCGCCGCCTCGAACTCCAGGTCCCGGGCCAGCTGGTACATTTTCTCTTCCAGTTGCCGGATGCGCTTGGTGATTTCGCTCGGTGAGCGCAGTTCGGCCTCGTAGCGCGCGCTCTCTTCGGCCGCCTTGGCCATGCCCTTGCGCTTCTTGCTGCGCGAGCCGGGCACGGTGGCGCCTTCCATGATGTCGGCGACGTCCTTGAACACGCCCTTGGGGGTGATGCCATTGGCCAGGTTGAAGGCGATCTGCTTGTCGCGCCGGCGCTCGGTCTCGCCGATGGCCCGTTCCATGGAGCCGGTGATGCGGTCGGCATACAGAATCGCCCGGCCGTTGAGGTTACGCGCCGCGCGACCGATGGTCTGGATCAACGAACGCTCCGAACGCAGGAAGCCTTCCTTGTCAGCGTCGAGAATCGCCACCAACGACACTTCCGGCATGTCCAGGCCTTCGCGCAGCAGGTTGATGCCCACCAGCACGTCGAAAGTGCCCAGGCGCAGGTCGCGGATGATCTCGACCCGCTCCACCGTATCGATGTCCGAGTGCAGGTAGCGCACCCGCACGCCATGGTCGGCCAGGTAATCGGTCAGGTCTTCGGCCATGCGCTTGGTCAGCGTGGTGACCAGCACCCGCTCCTCCACCGCCACACGCTTGGTGATTTCCGAGAGCAGGTCGTCGACCTGGGTCAACGCCGGACGCACCTCGACTTGCGGGTCCACCAACCCGGTCGGTCGTACCACTTGCTCGACCACACGACCGGCGTGCTCGGCCTCGTAGTTGCCGGGGGTGGCCGAGACAAAAATCGTCTGCGGGCTCACGCCTTCCCATTCGTCGAAGCGCATCGGCCGGTTGTCCAGGGCCGAGGGCAGGCGGAAACCGTATTCCACCAGGGTTTCCTTGCGCGAACGGTCGCCTTTGTACATCGCGCCGACCTGGGGCACGCTGACGTGGGATTCGTCGATCACCAACAAGGCATCGGCCGGCAGGTAGTCATACAAGGTCGGCGGTGGCGCGCCCGCCGGACGACCCGACAGGTAGCGCGAGTAGTTTTCGATACCGTTGCAGTAGCCCAGCTCCAGGATCATCTCCAGGTCAAAGCGGGTCCGCTGCTCAAGACGCTGGGCTTCTACCAGCTTGTTGTTCGACCGCAGGTATTCCAGGCGCTCCTGCAGCTCGACCTTGATCCCCTCGATGGCGTCCAGCAGGGTTTCCCGCGGCGTTACATAGTGGCTCTTGGGGTAGAAGGTGAAGCGTGGCAGCTTGCGGATGACTTCGCCGGTCAGCGGGTCGAACGCGGAAATGCTCTCCACCTCATCGTCGAACAGCTCGATGCGGATCGCTTCGAGGTCCGATTCCGCCGGGTAGATGTCGATCACATCGCCGCGCACCCGGAACGTCGCCCGGGCAAAATCCATGTCGTTGCGGGTGTATTGCAAGTCCGCCAGGCGCCTGAGCAAGGCGCGCTGGTCGAGTTTGTCGCCGCGGTCCACGTGCAGCACCATCTTCAGGTAGGTTTCCGGGCTGCCCAGACCGTAGATGCACGACACCGTGGTGACGATGATCGCGTCCTTGCGCTCGAGCAAGGCCTTGGTCGCCGACAGGCGCATCTGTTCGATGTGGTCGTTGATCGAGGCATCCTTCTCGATGAAGGTGTCCGACGACGGCACGTAGGCCTCGGGCTGGTAGTAGTCGTAGTAGGAAACGAAGTACTCCACGGCGTTATTCGGAAAAAACGCCTTGAACTCACCGTATAGCTGCGCGGCCAGGGTCTTGTTCGGCGCCAGTACCAGGGTTGGGCGCTGCACCTGGGCAATCACGTTGGCAATACTGAAGGTCTTGCCCGAGCCGGTCACACCGAGCAGCGTCTGGTGCGCCAGCCCGGCCTCGATGCCTTCGACCATCAGGCGAATGGCTTCCGGCTGGTCGCCGGCGGGCTGGAATCGGGTGACTAGCTGGAATTCAGACATGACATAACCTCTGGGTTCATTCCTGTCGGCCAGCCGACAGGAATGAGAAAGACCGAAACGACTGATGCCGTCCGAGGAAAAAGCTGGGATGCACACAATGTGGAGGTGAATGCCTTCGCTTTCAAGACGAACGTCCTACACGCCTTGCAGACTTTGACGCGGAGAAGGGACTAACGGTCAAAAAAAAATCGAAAATACTTACCGCAAAAGCCGAATCGCCTGTCGCCGTACCGGGTGATGGCCTCTATACTAGCTCCCCGTTTGTGCACCGCTCTAGTGCATCCGGCTGGAGCGCGACACGTCCCCCTCACTCCATTCAGAGCCGCGCAATAATGAGCCTGTTTTCCGCTGTCGAATTGGCACCCCGCGACCCCATCCTGGGCCTCAACGAAGCTTTCAACGCCGACACCCGTACCAATAAGGTCAACCTGGGCGTGGGTGTTTACTGCAACGAGGAGGGGCGCATTCCACTCCTGCGCGCGGTTGTCGAAGCCGAGACGGCTCGCGTGGCTCAGCACGTTTCCCGTGGTTACCTGCCGATCGACGGTATCGCCGCCTACGACCAGGCGGTCCAGACTTTGCTGTTCGGCAAGGATTCGCCACTGATCGCCTCCGGCCGCGTCATCACCACCCAGGCCGTGGGCGGAACCGGCGCCCTGAAGATCGGTGCCGACTTCCTCAAGCAACTGCTGCCTGACGCCGTCGTCGCCATCAGCGACCCAAGCTGGGAAAACCACCGCGCGCTGTTCGAAACCGCCGGCTTCCCGGTGCAGAACTATCGCTACTACGACGCCGCCACCCACGACGTGAACCGCAGCGGTCTGCTGGAAGACCTCAACGCCCTGCCCGACCGCTCGATCATTGTGCTGCACGCCTGCTGCCACAACCCGACTGGCGTGGACCTGAGCCCGCAAGACTGGAAAGACGTACTGGCCGTGGTCAAGGCCAAGAATCACGTACCGTTCCTGGACATGGCCTACCAGGGCTTTGGCGACGGCATCGACGAAGACGCAGCGGCCGTGCGCCTGTTCGCCGAATCGGGCCTGACCTTCTTCGCCTCCAGCTCGTTCTCCAAGTCGTTCTCGCTGTACGGCGAGCGCGTCGGCGCATTGTCGATCGTCAGCGAATCAAAAGAAGAAAGTGCTCGCGTGCTGTCCCAGGTCAAGCGCGTGATCCGCACCAACTACTCCAACCCGCCAACCCACGGCGCCAGCATCGTCGCCGCCGTACTCAACAGCCCGGAGCTGCGCGCGCAGTGGGAAGCCGAACTGGCCGAAATGCGCCTGCGGATTCGCGGCATGCGCAACCAGATGGTCGACATGCTGGCCAAGGCCGCCCCGCAGCACGACTTCAGTTTCGTCGCACGCCAGAGCGGGATGTTCTCCTACTCCGGCCTGACCGTTGAACAAGTGACGCGCCTGCGCAACGAGTTCGGCATCTATGCTCTGGACACCGGGCGCATCTGCGTGGCTGCGTTGAACCAGAACAACATCGATGCGGTGACCAAGGCCATCGTTCAGGTGATCTGAAGCTTTCGGCACTAGATGAAAAACGGGAAGCCCTTGGGCTTCCCGTTTTTTTTGTGTGTTTACCAGGACAGGCGCACCTGTGGCGAGGGGATTTATCCCCGCTGGGGCGCGAAGCGGCCCTAACTCAGGCAACTCGGTGTGTCAGGTTCCCCCGGTTTGACTGTCTTGGGTCTGCTTCGCAGCCCAGCGGGGATAAATCCCCTCGCCACAAAGGCGTCTGGCCTGACACTCCTATTCAAACCAGGCTACAGCTCCGTCGCCCGCTGGCTCGCCGCATCGTCATAGATCACATACAACGACTCGGCAATCTGGCTCTTGATCGCCTTGGTGCTTTCCAGCCCCAGGACAAACCCTTCGGCCTTGCCACCGGCGCGGTTCAGCTCTTCGACGGTGCTGGCCTGGGTGATAGCGTCGTACAGTTTCTCGGCATGGGGCCCCACGCCCTTGGGCAAGCTGATCTGGGCGGTGCTCACAGGCACACCTCGGCGCAGCTGGCTGTGTGGAGCGGTAACAGATGGTTCATGGCGCGTACCTCAATGTCGGCGAATGGCCGGCAGCGCGTCCTGCCACTCCCGGGCAAGCATGGTAGCCCTCTCCCGCCAGTGCGGTAACCGCAATTGTTGATTGACCGCCAATGGGCCCCAGGAATGCACCGCCCGGCAATAGACGCTTGACTTCTCTTTTCCAATCAGTAACATACGCGCCATTCCGCGATAGCTCAGTTGGTAGAGCAAGTGACTGTTAATCACTGGGTCCCTGGTTCGAGTCCAGGTCGTGGAGCCAGACAGCAACAGAAAAAGCCCCTGGATCGAAAGATCCAGGGGCTTTTTTGTGGGTGAAAAATAGTCCAGATGGCCGTATGAGCCTGCCCGAGGTCGCTGCCGGAACAATAATCCGGCGCCAAAAAGGCATTATGGTCCGGATCCTGCTTCTTTTTCCAACAACTCAAGCTGTCACGTGAGCGTCATGACAGGGCCGCAAACTGGCATTGTCCGCCAACAACAGCTTCATAAAAACAAGGACGAAGGTATGCCCACGCAAAATCCCCATCGCATTGTCGGCTTGTGCACCTCCAGCAAGGTGTACAACGTGCTGACCGAACTCAAGCAACTGGAAGGCCACCGCAGCGCCAAGTTCCTTTCGCTGCTGGCGGAAAACCTGGTTCGCAAGGGCCTGCTCAACGAGCAGGAAGTGGTGCACATGCTCGATCTGGTCGTCGATTGAGCGGCATCGATTCCTACTATTGAGCCGGTTGATTTTTCGTCCTTCCTTCTGAGTCGTAAGGTAACCCCATCGTTTGATGGAGGTTTCCCATGCCCAAGGTTCAAATCATGTCTGTCATTGGCAGCGCCGTTCCCGCCCCACTCCGGGAGCTCGGGTTGCTGGCCTGCTGGTATCTGGTGCAAGACGGCGTGACCATCAGCGGCCCGCTGACTTCACTGCCCGCCGCCCAGGCATTGTCGCAACGCATCGGCCCCTACCTGTTGAGCGCCTAGGGCAACTGTACACGCGGCGTGCTTTCGACGAACAACGCCCAGCACGACATGAACAGCGCGGCGATCAGTGGTCCGATCACGAAACCGTTCAGCCCGAACACCGCCAGCCCGCCCAGTGTCGAGACCAGCACCATGTAGTCGGGCATCTTGGTGTCCTTGCCCACCAGGATCGGACGCAGGAAGTTGTCCACCAGACCGATCACGAATACCCCGAACAGCGTCAGCACCACACCCTGCCAGATCGCCCCGGAAAGCAGGAAATACACCGCAACCGGCGCCCAGACAATGCCCGCCCCCACGGCTGGCAACAGTGACAGGAACGCCATCAGTACCGCCCACGGCAATACCGTCGGGATCCCCAGGATCCAGAAGATCAGCCCACCCAGCGCACCTTGGCTGATGGCGACCAGCAGGTTGCCTTTCACCGTGGCCCGCACCACCCGATTGAATTTCAACTGCAGGCGGCGTTTTTGATGTTCCCCCAATGGAACAGCCGTGCGCACTTTGCGCACCAATTCCGGACCGTCGCGCAGAAAGAAGAACAGCAGATAGATCATCACGAAGAAGCTGACCAGGAACTGGAACGTGCCCTGGCCGAAACTGAAGGCCTGGGTGGCGAAGAACTCGCTGCCCTGCATCGCACTCTTGACGATCTTGTCGCGCAAGCCATTCAGGTTGCCCAGGCCGAAGCGGTCCAGCAGGTGCTGGAAGTACGGCGGCAAGGCATCCTTGAAGCGGGCCAGGTAATCGGCAATGTCCAGCTCTCCGCTCTCCAGGCTCTTGTACAGCGCCGCGCCCTCCTGGACCAATAACGTACTGATGATGATCACCGGCAGGATCGCGCTGACCACACAGATGCTCAACGTGAACAACGAGGTGACATTGCGGTGCCAGCCGAACCTCAACTGCAGGCGGCGCTGCATAGGGGCAAAGACGATGCCCAGGATCACCGCCCAGAACACCGCGCCGTAAAATGGCAGCAGGATCCAGATGAAGGCGACCGTGACCAGCACCAGGAGCAGCATCTGGGCTTTGTTTTGCAGCATCTTTCGATTCATCAGCTTTCCATGTCCAAAGGCGGGATAAACATTAGTCATCCAGGACTCGCCGGAGTGCCTTCGCGTTTGCACCCGGCATTGATCCAAATCAATACCGCCGGGCCGACCGTGGCGTACCCTCGCCGCTTTTTGCGACCTGACGCCACCATGACCCTCGCCGCCCCCGAACTGCTCGCTCCCGCCGGCACCCTGAAAAACATGCGCTACGCCTTCGCCTACGGTGCCGATGCGGTGTACGCCGGTCAGCCGCGCTATAGCCTGCGGGTGCGCAACAACGAATTCGACCACGCGAACCTGGCCTTGGGTATTGCCGAGGCCCAGGCCATGGGCAAGCGCTTCTACGTGGTGGTGAACATTGCCCCGCACAACGCCAAGCTGCGGACCTTCCTCAAGGATCTGGAGCCGGTGATCGCCATGGCGCCGGACGCGCTGATCATGTCCGACCCGGGGCTGATCATGCTGGTGCGCCGACACTTCCCGCAGATGCCGATCCACCTGTCGGTGCAGGCCAATACCGTGAACTGGGCGAGCGTCGAGTTCTGGCAGCAGCAGGGCTTGAGCCGGATCATCCTGTCCCGGGAACTGTCCCTTGAGGAAATCGCCGAGATCCGCGAGCAGGTGCCGGCCATGGAACTGGAAGTGTTCGTCCATGGCGCGTTGTGCATGGCTTATTCCGGGCGCTGCCTGCTGTCCGGCTACTTGAACAAGCGCGATGCCAACCAGGGCAGTTGCACCAATGCCTGTCGCTGGAAATATTCGGCGCAGCCGGCGGTGGAAAACGTCGTGGGCGACATTGTGCAAACCTGTCAGCCGGAACCGACCCTGGGCCTCGGCGCGCCCACCGACCAGGTGTTTTTGCTCCATGAAGCCAACCGCCCGGAAGACGCCATGCCGGCCTTCGAGGACGAGCATGGCACCTACATCATGAATGCCAAGGATCTGCGAGCGGTGCAGCACGTGGAGCGGCTGACACGCATGGGCGTGCATTCGTTGAAGATCGAAGGCCGGACCAAATCGCACTTTTATTGCGCGCGCACCACCCAGGTCTATCGCCGGGCCATCGATGACGCGGTGGCTGGCCGGGAGTTCGATCGCAGCCTGATGACCGACCTGGAGTCCCTGGCCCAGCGTGGTTACACCGAAGGTTTTCTACGGCGCCACGTGCACGACGAGTACCAGAACTACCAGAACGGCAGCTCGGTGTCGGAGCGCCAGCAGTTCGTCGGCGAACTGACCGGCGAACGCCGCGAACGCCTGGCCGAAGTACGGGTGAAAAACCGTTTTGGCCTGGGCGACCACATGGAACTGATGACCCCCAAGGGCAACTTCCACTTCGATCTGCATCAGTTGCAGGACGTCAAAGGCCAGAGCATCGAGGTGGCGCCGGGGGATGGGCATGTGGTGTACGTGCCGATTCCGGATGCGGTGGATTTGCGGTTTGGGTTGTTGATGCGCGATGTGCGCGAGTTGCCTGCCGGATCATGAAACGGTGGCGAGGGGATTTATCCCCGCTGGGCTGCGAAGCGGCCCCAAAAAACCAAATACGACTTTCCTGATGTTCCGCGCAATCTATCCGGGGGCTGCTTCGCAGCCCAGCGGGGATAAATCCCCTCGCCACAACAGTACTCGGCTTGAGTTGGCGAAACGACTTGCCCGGCAGGAACTGCCGAAGGCTGCGATCCTCCGCTTCCGATAAGGCCTGGTAGCCCAGGCGAAAACATCTGGATCGAGAGCGAAAGATCGCAGCCTTCGGCAGCTCCTGCTGCGACGGGATCAGATCCGGAACTGCCCCACCAGTTGGCCCAGGCGCTGGCCCAGGTCGGCCAGGCTGCGGGAAGTCTGGGCGCCGAGTTGGGTTTCGTCGGCGACACTGTCCACCGCCACAGCGATCTGATGCACGCTGCGGTTGATTTCTTCGGCCACTGCGGTCTGTTCCTCGGCAGCGCTGGCGATCTGGGCGTTCATCGAATTGATGGTGCCGATCAACTGCGCCATGGTGTCCAGGGAAGCACCCGCCTCGTTGGCCCGTTCCGAGGTGCCATCGCCGGCCTCACTGGAACGGCGCATCGCTTCCACCGCCGCATGGGTGCCTGATTGCAGGCGGTCGATCATGCCCTGGATTTCCTGAGTGCTCTGCTGGGTCCGGCTGGCCAGGGCCCGTACTTCATCGGCCACCACGGCGAAGCCACGCCCCGCTTCCCCGGCACGCGCGGCCTCGATGGCGGCGTTGAGGGCCAGCAGGTTGGTCTGCTCGGCGATCGAACGAATCACCCCGAGCACACTGACAATCGAGGCCACGTCCTGCTGCAAGCTGTCCAGGGACACGCCGCTGCTACGAATATCGTTCACCAACGCATGAATCTGCTGGATGCTGCCAGCCACCACGCGCTTGGCCGACTGCCCTTCCTCGTCGGTCTGCTGGGCCGCGACAGCGGCGCCCTGGGCACTGCGGGCGACTTCCTGGGCAGCCGAGGACATCTCGTTGATCGCCGTGGCGACCTGATCGGTTTCGTGGCGCTGGCGCTCCATGGCCTGCTCGGAGCGCTGGGCCTGTTCGGAGACTTGCGTCACCAGGCCGGTCAGTTGCGAGGTCATGTCGGTGATCTGCCGCACCAGGCCGTGGATCTTGTCGACGAAGCGGTTGAACGAACCGGCCAACTGACCGAGTTCGTCCTGGCTGGTGATGGCCAGGCGACGGGTCAGGTCGCCCTCACCCGCGGCGATGTCGTCGAGGTTGTCTTTCATCAGGTGCAGGGGACGCAGGATCGTATTGGCGAGCACCAGGCCCACCACCGCAATCACCAGCAACACCACCGCGGCGATCCCGACGATGCTCAAGATCACGCCTTGCAGGCGATCGTGGACCTTGGCTTCCACCAGCGCCACCTGGGCTTCGATGCCGTCCAGGTTGACCGAGCTACCGACCGCCAGGTCCCACTTGGGCAGGTACTCGGTGTAGCCGAGCTTGGGCACCAGGTCCTTGCTGCCGGGCAGCGGCGAACTGTATTCCAGGTAATGCGTGCCATCCTTGGCGACTTTCACCAGGTCACGGTTGACGTAGACACCGTTCGGGTCGCGGTTGTCCTTGAAACTCTTGCCCACGCCATCGGGGCTGTTGGCCTTGAACAGACGAATGGTCTCGGAGTCGTAGCCGAAGAAATAACCGTCCTTGCCGTAACTGATATTCGACAGCAGCTTGATCGCCTGGGCGCGTGTCTCGTTATCGCCCGCAGCTGCGGCATCGTACAGCGGCTTGATGGCGGTAAGGCCCACCGCCACGTAGTTCTGCAGCGTAGCCTTGGCCTCGCTGAGCAGGCGTTCGCGAGTCTGCTGGACTTCTTTGCCAGCTTGTTCCTTCAAGATGAAAGCCGTGGTCAGGCTGATGATCACGGCGGACAGCAATACCGGCAGTATCGCAAGGGACAGGACTTTAGCCTTCAGGCTCAGGCGCATGCTGTTCACTCTTGTTGGTGTTATTGGCGTGGTTAGCTGTATTAACGGCAAGGCACGGCAAAACTGTAGGACAAAGTGAACAAGGCTTGAGGGAGGTATTGAATCTGGAGGGCCCCATCGCGAGCAGGCTCGCTCCCACATTGGATTGAGGTGTTCACAGATGTTGTGTCCACTGCAAGTCCCCTGTGGGAGCGAGCCTGCTCGCGATGCAGGCAACGCCGTCTCGGATTACAACACCATCGCCGCCACCCAGCCAAACGCCAGCAACGGCAGGTTGTAGTGGATGAAGGTCGGGACCACGGTGTCCCAGATGTGATGGTGCTGGCCGTCGATGTTCAGGCCGGAGGTCGGGCCCAGGGTCGAGTCCGAGGCGGGCGAACCGGCATCGCCCAGGGCGCCGGCGGTGCCGACGATGCAGACGATCGCCAGCGGGCTGAAGCCCAGTTGCAGGCACAGCGGCACGAAAATCGTCGCCAGGATCGGCACCGTGGAAAACGACGAGCCGATGCCCATGGTCACCAGCAGCCCCACCAACAACATCATCAGCGCACCGATGCCCTTGTTGTGGCCGATCCAGGCCGCCGAGGTTTCCACCAGGCTCTGGACTTCACCGGTGGCCTTCATCACTTCGGCGAACCCCGAGGCGGCGATCATGATGAAGCCGATCATCGCCATCATTTTCATGCCTTCGGTGAACAGGTCGTCGGTTTCGCGCCAGCGCACCACTCCCGAGAGCGAGAAAATCAGGAACCCGACCAGGGCGCCGATGATCATCGAGTCCACCAGTAGCTGCACCGCGAACGCCGCCGCCACCGCAAACCCGGCCACCATCAGGCTCAGCGGGTTGTAGCGCACGGCCACTTGCTCGACCCGGGCAATTTTTTTCAGGTCGTAGACGCGTTTCTTGCGGTAGGAGAACAACGACAACAGCAAGCCGAACACCATGCCCAGCGCCGGAATACCCATGGCGTGAGTAACGTTGATGCCGCTGACGTCCACACCGCTGCGGGCGATGTTGGCCAGCAGGATTTCGTTGAGGAAGATATTGCCGAACCCCACCGGCAGGAACATGTAGGGCGTGATCAGGCCGAAGGTCATGACGCAGGCGATCAACCGGCGGTCCAACTGCAACTTGGTCAGCACATAGAGAAGTGGCGGCACCAGCAGCGGGATGAAGGCAATATGGATCGGCAAAATGTTCTGGGAGGCGACCGCGACCGTTCCCAGCAGACCGATCAGGACCCACTTGACGCCCGAGCCGCCGGCGGCATCCTGGCGATCCACCAGGGCCAAGGCTTTGTCGGCCAGGGCATGGGCCATGCCGGACTTGGCAATCGCCACGGCGAAAGCACCGAGCAAGGCATAGGACAACGCCACCGTCGCACCGCCACCCAGGCCGGCATTGAACGCCTTGAGCGTCGCCTCGATCCCCAGGCCGCCTGTCAGGCCACCCACCAACGCGCCGATAATCAGCGCGATCACCACATGCACGCGGGACAGGCTGAGTACCAGCATGACGCCTACCGCGGCAATTACTGCATTTATCATCGTTACCTCAAAGCACAGCGATGGAAAGCCACCGGACAAAAAGGTCGCGACTTTGCAGCAAGCGGCGGCAAGCTGCAAGGGCCGTGGGGCGAGTTTTCAAGTCTCGCCCCCCTGTATGAGGGGGATCTGTGGGAGCAAAGCTTGCTCGCGATGACGTCGTCACCTACAACATCTGTGTTGGCCAAAAAAATGCTATCGCGAGCAAGCTTTGCTCCCACAGGCTCACTCCACAGGGAGGCCATGAAATAGCTGTCAGCGCTTGGGCAATTCGATCACCACCTTCAACCCACCCCATTCACTGTCGTCCAACGCCAGCAGGCCGCCCCAGGTGTCGACGATATCCCGCACGATGCCCAGGCCCAGGCCGTGTCCATCGGTCTGTTCGTCCAGCCGCGTGCCCCGGCTGAACACCTGGTCGCGGCGGTCCTTGGGGATGCCCGGGCCATCGTCCTCCACGGCCAGGCTGAAGCCCTCGGCTGTTTCGGTCATGGTCAGGCGTACCTCGGCGTCGGCCCATTTGCAGGCGTTGTCCAGCAGGTTGCCGAGCAATTCCAGCAGGTCCTCACGGTCCCAGGGCAGGTGCATGCCTGGCGGGGCGACGTAGCTCAGGTGCAGGTGTTCGCCGTGGATCATGTTCAACGTGGCCAGCAATCCTGGCAGTTCGGCGTCGCAGTCCAGATGCGCGCCGGGCAAGGCATCGCCGGACAGGCGGGCACGATTGAGTTCGCGGTTCAAGCGCTGCCGGACCTGCTCCAATTGCTCGAGCAACAGCTTGCGCAACTCGGGATAGGGGTCGAGCTTTTCGTTCGAAGCCAGGCTTTGCAGCACTGCCAGCGGGGTTTTCAAGGCATGGCCGAGGTTGCCCAGGGCGTTGCGTGAACGCTTGAGGCTGTCTTCGGTGTGGGCCAGCAGATGGTTGATTTGTGTCACCAGCGGCTCCAGCTCCCGTGGCACCTGTTCGTCGAGTTGCGAACGCTGCCCGCGCTGCAACTGGGCAATCTGCTCCCGGGCCCGGTCCAGCGGACGCAAGGCGCGGCGCACGGTGATGCGTTGCAGCAACAGGATCAGCAGCAGCCCCGCCAACCCGAGCCCGAGGCCAACCTGCTGCATCCTTCGGAAACTGTCACGCACCGGCGTGTAGTCCTGGGCCACGCTGATGGAAATCGCCTGGCCGAGCCGCCGATAGTCGGTACGCAGCACCAGCAGCTTCTGGCCCTCGGGGCCCAGTTGCAGGTTGCTGTGCAGGCCCGGGTGGTCGAGCCGGGGCAATTCCTGGTCCCACAGGGAACGGGAGCGCCAGTGCACATCGGCAAAATCGATGCGGAAATAATGTCCGGAAAAAGGTCGCTGATAGGCCGGCGACAAACGTCGCTCATCCAATTGCAAACCCTGCGGGCCGCGCACCAGGGCCACCAGCAGGTTCTCGCTGTCGTTGCGCAGGCCCGCTTCCAGATAACGCTGCAAGCCCAGTTCGAACAGCCACAGGCTGGTCTGCGCCAGCACCAGGCCGACCACCACCATCACACCGATCAGGCCCAGGCTCAGGCGTCGCTGGATGGATCTCACTGCGCCTGCCCGCCGAACAGGTAGCCCTGGCCGCGACGGGTTTCGATGACGCTGCGTCCCAGCTTGCGTCGCAGGTGATTGACGTGGACTTCCAGCACGTTGGAGTCGCGCTCGGTCTCACCGTCGTACAGGTGTTCGGCAAGATGACTTTTGGAAAGGATCTGCTCGGGATGCAGCATGAAATAGCGCAACAGGCGAAACTCGGCGGCCGTGAGCTGGATGTCGGTGCCGTCGCGGACCACGCATTGTCGCCCTTCATCCAGGTGCAGCCCGGCCGACTTCAGCGTCGGCTGGTTGACCTGACCATGGGAACGGCGCAGCAACGCCTGGATCCGCAAGTGCAGTTCTTCGGGGTGAAAAGGTTTGGTCAAGTAATCGTCGGCACCGGCCTTGAGGCCTTCGATGCGCTCGGCCCAGGACCCGCGGGCAGTGAGGATCAGCACCGGTGTGGCCAGGCCGCCGGCGCGCCACTGGGCCAGTACCTCCAGCCCCGGCACACCCGGCAGGCCAAGGTCGAGGATAATCAGGTCATAGGGCTCACTGCTGCCCTGGTACACCGCATCGCGACCATCGGCGAGCCAATCGACGGCATAGCCCTGTCGTGTCAGCCCCGCCATCAATTCGTCCGCCAGGGGCACGTGATCTTCCACCAGAAGCAGGCGCATCAGTCTTCCTTATCTTTGAGTAAGCGGCCGGTCGCGGCCTCCAGGTCCAACTCGCGCACGACGCCGTCGGTGTCCAGCAACTCGACCTCATAAATATAGACGCCGTGTTTCTCCTCCAACTCGGCTTCCAGAAGTTTGGCGCCGGGATGCAGGTCCAGCGCCTGTTGCAGCAATTGCTCCAGCGGCAGGATCACGCCTTGCTGGCGCAGTTGCAGGGCCTCGTCCTGGTCCAGGTCCCGGGCTACGGCCAGCGAACAAAACGCCAACAGCGCCAACGCCCATCGACTATGGGCGCGCAGATTAAGCTTCATTACGTATCCTGATGATTCTTGAGTACCTCGCCGTTGGTGGCGTCCAATTCCAGGTCCCACTCAATGCCCTTCGTATCGCGCAGATCCACCTGGTAAATGTACCTGCCGTACTCCTCTTCCAGTTCGGTATCGGTCAAGGTGGCGCCAGGGTGTTTGGCCAGGGCAATGGCGTCGAGTTTTTCAGTGGACAGAATGGTACCAGCGTCTCGCAGTTTGCGGGCTTCGTCGTTGTTGAGGTCTCGTGCGTGAGCCAGGCCAGCGCCGAGGGCCATGAGGGTCGCGATGAAAAAGGCAGTCAGGCGGTTCATGGGTTGTCTCCTTTTTATAATCTTTGCCGGGGGACTGTATCGGGGTGAACTTAACTGAAACTGAATGGCCATCATGGAACCCACATCAATAGTGTGTGGGAGCGAGCTTGCTCGCGATAGCGCCAGCTCAGTCACATCAATATCAACTGACAGACCGCCATCGTCGGAACGCCGCCCGGAACAAGCTCGCTCCCACAGGGTTTTGTGTCGCTATAATTGTCCGCTTGTTTGCATTCGAGGCCGGTATGACCGCCATCCACATCAAGTTCCCCGCCCTTACCCTCAAGGCCGGCCCCCGTGCCTTCGGGCGGATTCGCCAGGCCGGCCTGAACGCCGCCGACGTCGGCATCCTGCCGGGCGCCGCTGGTGGGCCCAAGGCCTTGGGTATCCAGGGGCTGGACCTGGCGCTGTTCGGCCAATGGCTGCCCGCCGCGCCGCGGGAACGCTCGCTGATCGGCGCCTCGGTGGGCGCCTGGCGCTTCGCCAGTGCCTGCCTGCCAGACGCCGCCGAAGGAATCCGGCGCCTGGGCACCCTGTACAACGAACAAAGCTTCGCCAAAGGCGTGACCATGGCCGGGGTCAGCCAGAGCTCGCAGCGCATGCTCGATGACTTGCTCGAAGGGCGCGACACTTCGATCCTCGATAACCCGCGATACCGGCTCAATATCATGGTGGTCAAGAGCCACGGCCTGCTCGCCCAGGATCATCGCGGCCGGCTGGGCCTGGGGTTGTCATCGGTGATCGCCGACAACCTGCGAGGCCGTGCGCGGCTGTCGCGGCATTTCGAACGGTTGATCATCCATGACCCGCGCCTGGCCCCGCCCCTGCATCCGTTGAATGACTTTCCGTCGCGCTTCGTGCCCCTGGCCGCTGGCAACCTGCGCCAGGCCCTGCTGGCCTCGGGCTCGATCCCGATGATCATGGAGGGCGTGCGCGACCTGCCGGGCGCCGGTGCCGGCACCTACCGCGATGGCGGCTTGCTGGACTACCACCTCGACCTGCCGTACAGCGGCGAGGACATCGTGCTGTATCCGCACTTCACCGACCGGGTCATCCCCGGCTGGTTCGACAAGGGCCTGCCGTGGCGCCGGGGCAACGTCGACCGCCTGCAGGACGTGCTGTTGCTGGCACCGTCCCGGGAATACCTGGCGCGCCTGCCCTACGGCAAACTGCCGGACCGCAACGACTTCAAGCGCTTCATGGGCGATGACCCGAGCCGCCGCAAATATTGGCGCACGGCAATGGACGAGAGCCGCCGGCTCGGTGACGAGTTTCTTGAACTGGCAGCCAACGGTGGCCTGGGCGAGCGTTTGCTGACCCTTTAGTCAGCACGCTCGCGCAACGCCGTTATCAAACTGATAAACTCCGCCGCCTGCCTCGCGACCGCTATCTAAAAGAGCCCGAACCTGTGGAAATCTTCAAAGAGTTTACTTTCGAATCCGCCCACCGCCTGCCCCACGTACCAGAGGGCCACAAGTGCGGCCGCCTTCACGGTCACTCGTTCAAGGTGGCGATCCACCTGAGCGGCGACATTGACCCGCATACCGGCTGGATTCGCGATTTCTCGGAGATCAAGGCGATCTTCAAGCCGCTCTACGAGCGCCTGGACCACAACTACCTCAACGACATCCCTGGCCTGGAAAACCCCACCAGCGAAGTCCTGGCCAAGTGGATCTGGAATGAATTGAAGCCGTTGCTGCCGGAACTCAGCGCCATCCGCATCCATGAGACCTGCACCAGCGGTTGCATCTATCACGGCGAATAATCACTCCCCTGTGGCAAGTGAGCTTCCTGTGGCGAGGGGATTTATCCCCGTTGGGCTGCGCAGCGGCCCCCAAACCAGGCAACTCGGTGTGCCAGGAAGATTGAGTTCATTGCTTTAGGGCTGCTACGCAACCCAGCGGGGATAAATCCCCTCGCCACAAGGATGTCTCTCCTACTGAATGGCATTGGCCTATGCTTGATCCCCTGAGCCATTTTCAGGGGAGTATCGATCATGACCCACTGGCCGCTGGATCAGACCTACGACTTCAACGGACACCCCATCCGCTACGCCATCCACGGCGACGGCCCGCCGCTGGTGTTTGTCCACGGCACGCCCTTCTCTTCCTACGTGTGGCACCGGATCGCTCCGCTGTTCTTCACCACCCACAGGGTGCATTACTTCGACCTGCTGGGTTATGGCCAGTCAGCGCAGCCCGATGCCGATGTGTCCCTCGGCGTGCAAAATCAACTGCTCGCGCAATTGCTGGAGCACTGGGGCCTGCATTGCCCGGACGTGGTGGCCCATGACTTTGGCGGTGCCACGGCCCTGCGCACGCACCTGCTCAATGGCAAGGACTACCGCAGCCTGACCCTGATCGATCCGGTGGCGCTGTCGCCCTGGGGTTCGCCTTTTGTTCAACACGTACGCCAGCATGAAACAGCCTTCAACGGCCTGCCCGACTACATTCAGCGGGCCATCGTGCCGGCCTATATCCGCGGCGCGATCAAGCGCGCTATTCCGGACGCAGAACTGGCGCCTTATGTACAACCGTGGCTTGGCGAGCCGGGCCAGGCGGCGTTCTACCGGCAGATTGCGCAGATGGACGAGCGTTATACCCGCGAGGTCGAGGGCCTGTACCCAAACGTGCGCTGCCCGACCCAGATACTGTGGGGCGAGGATGACCAGTGGATCCCCATCGAGCGTGGCCGGGCCTTGCACAAACTAATTCCGGGCGCGCAGTTGCACCCGGTTCCGAACGCCGGGCACCTGGTCCAGGAAGACGCGCCGCAGGACATCGCCGTGGCGGTGTTGCGCTTTTTGACCTGAACCTGTGGGAGCGAGCCTGCTCGCGATAGCGATGTACCAGTTGACTTCGATGTGGCTGATCCGACGCTATCGCGAGCAGGCTCGCTCCCACAGGGGACTTTCATGAACAATGAGATCTGTGTTCCAACTTGAATCACCACCGCACCGCTTTCGCCCTCCTTCGCCCACCCAATCTCCAGGATTGTCTATAAATAACCTCGCGATCACTCGTTTGGCACGGCCGCTGCACGCTTGCGATATTCCCCTCATCCGCAAGGACCGCCCCCATGACTCAGAACGATCCAGGCAACGACTACCCCTTGAGCGAAGTTCCGATGCATGCCCGCAAGGGCCTGGCCTCCACGGCCATGGTGCTGCTGGGCTTCACCTTTTTCACCGCCACGATGTTTGCCGGTGGCAAGCTGGGCGTGGCGTTCGGTTTTGCCGAGATGCTCACGGTGATTGTGATTGGCAACCTGCTGCTGGGCCTGTATGCAGCAGGCCTGGGCTACATTGCCTTCAAGAGCGGGCTCAATTCGGTGTTGATGGGGCGTTTCTGTTTCGGCGAGGTGGGCAGCAAGCTCAGTGACCTGATCCTGGGCTTCACCCAGATCGGCTGGTACGCCTGGGGCACGGCGACTGCCGCCGTGGTGCTGGGCAAGTATTTCGAGTTGAGCGAGGGCACCGTGCTGGGGTTGATGGTGCTGTTTGGCCTGGGGTTCTGTGCCACGGCCTACATCGGCTATCGCGGCCTGGAAATCCTCTCGTACCTCGCCGTGCCAGCCATGATGTTGCTGCTGATGCTGTCGATGTGGGTCGCGACGGTGAAGGTTGGCGGCTTCGAGGGTTTGCTGGCGGTGGTGCCGACGGGCAGCCTCGATTGGTCCACCGCCATCACGCTGGTGTTCGGCACCTTCGTCAGCGGCGCGACCCAGGCGACCAACTGGACACGGTTCTCCCGCTCGGCGAAGGTCGCGGTGCTGGCGAGCCTGATCGGCTTCTTCCTCGGCAATGGCCTGATGGTGCTGATCGGCGCCTACGGGGCCATCGTCTATCAACAGCCGGACGTGGTCGAAGTGCTGCTGTTGCAGGGCTTCGCCATGGCGGCGATGGCCATGCTGCTGCTCAACATCTGGAGCACCCAGGACAACACCATCTACAACTTCGCCGTGGCCGGTTGCAACCTGCTGCGCACCCGCCGGCGCAAAACCGTGACCCTCGGCGGCGCGGTGATCGGCACGCTGCTGGCGCTACTGGGTATGTACGACATGCTGGTGCCCTACCTGATTCTGCTGGGCACGGTGATCCCGCCCATTGGCGGGGTGATCATGGCCGATTTCTTCTTCCGCTGGCGCGGTCGTTATCCACGCCTGGCCGAAGCGCAGTTGCCGGCGTTCAATTGGCCCGGGCTGTTGGCCTATGGGGTCGGCACCGTCGCCGCGTTCAATTCGCCATGGGTCGCGCCGCTGGTAGGAATCGCTGCCGGCGCGCTAACGTATGTGCTATTGATCGGCGCAATGGGTACTCGCACCGCTGACGCACCCCTACAAGACTTATAAAGGACTCGCCTGATGCACATCATCAACGCCCGCCTGCGCAACCGCGAAGGCTTGCATGAACTGCACCTGGAAAACGGCCTGATTGCCAACATCGCCCGCCAGACCGAGGCCCCCAGCCTCGGCCCGGACGACCTCGACGCCGGCGGCAACCTGGTGGTCCCGCCTTTCGTCGAACCGCACATTCACCTGGACGCGACCCTCACCGCCGGCGAGCCGCGCTGGAACATGAGCGGCACGCTGTTCGAAGGCATCGAGTGCTGGGGCGAACGCAAGGCCACCATCACCCAGGAAGACACCAGCACCCGCGCCAAGAAAACCATCCAGGCCCTGGCCGCCCATGGCATCCAGCATGTACGCACCCACGTCGACGTGACCGATCCCGAGCTCACGGCCCTCAAGGCGATGCTGCAAGTGCGCGAGGAAAGTCGCCACCTGATCGACATGCAGATCGTCGCGTTTCCCCAGGAAGGCATCGAGTCCTACCGCAACGGCCGCGAGCTGATGGAAGAAGCGATCCGCATGGGCGCCGACGTGGTGGGCGGCATTCCGCATTTCGAGTACACCCGCGACCAGGGCGTCAGCTCGGTGAAGTTCCTGATGGACCTGGCCGAACGCACCGGCTGCCTGGTGGATGTGCATTGCGACGAAACCGACGACCCACACTCGCGCTTTCTCGAAGTGCTCGCCGAAGAAGCCCGCAGTCGCGACATGGGTGCGCGGGTCACGGCCAGCCACACCACGGCCATGGGCTCCTACGACAATGCCTACTGCGCCAAGCTGTTCCGCCTGCTCGGGCACTCGGGCATCAGCTTCGTCTCTTGCCCCACCGAGAGCATTCACCTGCAAGGGCGCTTCGATACCTTCCCCAAACGCCGCGGCGTCACCCGAGTCAATGAACTGCTCGAAGCCGGGATGAACGTGTGCTTCGGCCAGGACTCCATCGTCGACCCGTGGTACCCGCTGGGCAACGGCAACATCCTGCGGGTGCTCGAAGCCGGGTTGCACATCTGCCACATGCTCGGTTACCGCAACCTGCAAAGCGCCCTCGACCTGGTCACCGACAACAGCGCCAAGGCCATGAACCTGGGCGAGCGCTACGGGCTGGAACCGGGGCGGCCGGCGAACCTGCTGATCCTGTCGGCGGACAGTGACTACGAAGTAATCCGCAGTCAGGGCTTGCCGCTGTACTCGATCCGCAACGGTGAAGTGCTGATGAAGCGGCAGATGCCGGTGGTGGAGTTCGCGCAGCCGTTGGGCTGATGCACCTCGTTGTGAGAGTGAGCTTGGTGTCCATCAGTTGATATTGAGGTCACTGACCTGCCGCTATCGCGAGCAGGCTCGCTCCCACAGAGGGTTTGTGTCGTACACAAATTCGTGCCCGCTGAAGCTCAAAATTGTGGGAGCGAGCCTGCTCGCGATGGCGTCATTAGCCGCACTGCAGAACTCCAGATTTTCTAGGACACAAGCTGCGCCGTACCAAACAACCTGACCCGAACCAGCTCACCAGCCTCTTCTTCCAACAAAATCGGCGCAGTCCCCCCCGGCATCACCACACTCACCGGCCCGGCCTGCACCCAACCCACCCGCCACGCAGCACTGGCCACCGCGCTGGCGCTGGTGCCCGAGGACGCAGTGGGACCTTCGCCCCGCTCGAATACCCGGGCAACGATCCGCCCTTCGGCCTCGCGCCAGGCCCATTGCAGATTCACCCCCGCCGGGCACGGACCCCCTGCGCCAGCGGGCGCCGCATAAGCGATGCGGGTCAGGCTTTGCGACAACTGCGATGCACGCATTTGCGCGTTGCTCGGCAGCGCCTCGGCCCCTTCCACCAGGGTCACGCAATGCGGATTGCCAATGTTCACGAATTGACTGTTGCCCCATGCCGGGTTCAACCCATGGAGCACCGCCACCCGACTGACCTCACGCTGATTGAACACCACGCGCTCCACGCTTTGGGCAGCGACGGCCTGAGGTCCAAACAGGGGTTTTCCCAAGTCCAGCCAGAAGCCCTGCACACCCTCGAACTCAGCTGACCGCACCGACGTGTGCAGAGGCGACAAGCCCTGGTGTTTGTCATGGTGCACCTGCAACAAGCAATCCCCCTCGCCCGGCATCAAGCCGTGCTCTTTCAGCGCCTGGGAGAAAATCGTCAAGCCGTTGCCGCTGCGCTCGGCCAGGGTACCGTCAGTGTTGACGATCAAAACGTCAAAGGGTGGTTCGCTCTGGAACGGGCCGATCAACAGCCCATCGCTGCGGTGGTCCTTGGCATCCGGCGGTGCTTCACCCGGCGACCAACTGCAGAAGGCATGCACGGCAGCCAAGGCCCAGGACTCGCGCCGCTGTGCAGCGAGGGCGGCCGACGGCGGCAGGTCGATACCGTGGTCACGCACCTGTCGCGGGGAAACGACGCCATAAATATTGCCGCGTGCATCATAAAACTGCGTCATGGACCAGACCCGAAATCAGCCAGCAAGGGCCGGTACTTTATGCTGGCACAGGCTGTGGGAGCAAAGCCTGCGCTTTGATCGGCACCTTGGGGTCGCGGTGCGGTCAGTGGATATGCAAGCATAGGCTCCCTGCCCGCACCAGCGCACCACACGCAAGCCAAGGACGATTCATGACTGCCATCACCCCTCCGCCAACCTTTGTTCCCGGACGCCTGGAACAGATGTCCACCCGCATCGCCTATCTCATCGCCGGCATCGGCATCGCCGCCTGGGCACCACTGGTGCCATACGCCAAGGTGCGGGCAAACCTGGACGAAGGCACCCTCGGTTTGCTGTTGCTGTGCCTCGGGGTGGGATCGATCCTGGCGATGCCGATTGCCGGTGCGCTGGCCGCGCGGTTCGGCTGCCGGCGAGTGCTCAGCGGGGGCACGCTTCTGATCTGCCTGGCGTTGCCGTTGCTGGCGACGATGACCTCCCTGCCCTGGTTGGTGGCGGCATTGTTCCTGTTTGGCGCCGGCCTCGGCACCGTGGACTCGACCGTGAACCTGCAAGCGGTAATCGTCGAGCGGGCCAGTGGCAAGACCATGATGTCGGGCTTCCACGGCATGTTCAGCCTCGGCGGGATCATTGGCGCGGCCGGTGTGAGCGCCCTGCTCGGCCTGGGGCTTTCGCCGCTGGGGGCGACGCTGGTGGTCAACGCGGTGCTGCTGGTGGCATTGTTCAAGGCTGCGCCGCACCTGTTGCCTTATGGCAGTGAAAGCTCGGGCCCGGCGTTTGCAATTCCCCACGGCGTGGTGCTGTTCATTGGCATCCTGTGCTTCATCGTATTCCTCGCCGAAGGCGCGGTGCTGGATTGGAGCGCCGTGTTCCTGACCAGCGAACGCGCGGTGGATACCGCCTATGCCGGGCTGGGTTATGCCGCCTTCGCGCTGACCATGACCGTCGGCCGACTGACCGGCGACTCGGTGGTGCATCGCCTGGGCGCCAAACGCGTGATCATCTATGGCGGATCGATCGCGGCAGCCGGGTTCCTGCTGGCAACCCTCGCACCGATGTGGCAAGCCGCGCTACTGGGCTATGCGTTGGTGGGTGCCGGGTGCTCGAACATCGTGCCGGTGCTGTACACCGCCGTCGGCAAACAGACCCTGATGCCGGAAGCCATCGCCGTACCGGCCATCACCACCATCGGCTATGCCGGCATCCTCGCCGGCCCGGCGCTGATCGGCTTCGTCGCCCATGGCAGCAGCTTGAGCTTTGCCTTTGGGCTGATTGCGCTGTCGCTGGTGGCGGTGGCGGCCAGTGGGAAAGTGTTGAAGGTTTAAAGACTCATACCATTGTTTGCGGTAAGGATCTTCTCTGTGGCGAGGGGATTTATCCCCGCTGGGCTGCGAAGCAGACCCAAAGCAGCAGACTCAATCTGCCTGACACACCGAGTAGGTGATCTTAGGGCTGCTGCGCAGCCCAGCGGGGATAAATCCCCTCGCCACAAATGTACGCGTCAACCCTGGGTTTTCATCAAAACCCCACGCTCGCCTGCACGAAGAACGTACGCGGTGCCCCCACATAAATACCCGAGTTGTTGTCACTGGAGCGGGTGTAGTACTGGTGGTCGAACAGGTTCTTCACCCCGGCGCCGACTTTCAGGTTCGACAGTTGCTCGCCGAAGTCGTAGCCGGCGCGCACGTTCCAGAGCACGTAGCCCGGCATGTCGCCGTACTGCCCGTCAGCGGTGCCGTCGGTGATGTAGTCACCGCTGAAACTGCCATCGGCGTTCACGCCGGTACCCGGCGAGCGCTGTTTCGACTGGGCGAAGGCATCGAGGTTGTAGGTCCAGCGGTTGACGTCATAGCGCAGGCCCAGGTTCACCACCTGACGGGAATAGAACGGCAGGTCGCGGCCCTTGAAGCTTGGAATCTCGCCTTCGTAAGTCGCCCGGGTGTAGGTGAAACCGGCGTTGGCGGTGAGGCCTTCGAGACGTGGGTCGAGCGCGGCCATGTCGTAATGCACCGAAGCTTCCAGGCCCTGGTGCTTGGTCGCGCCCAGGTTGGTCCAGCCCACGTCGTTGCTGATGTACTGCAACTCGTCGTCGAAGTCGATGTAGAACAGCGTCACTTCCCCGCCCCACACGTCATCGTTGTAGCGCGTACCGATCTCGTAGGTCTTGGCCTTTTCCGGGCTCAGACCGCTGGCGGTGTTGTTGCCGTCGCCGCCCTGGCCGAGCTGGAAGTATTGCAGGCTACCGAACGACGTCTCGTAGTTGGCGAACAGCTTCCACGCATCGGACAGGTGATACATCACGCTCAGGGCCGGCAGCGGTTCGTTGCTGTCGATACTGCGGCGTTTTTCCTGCACGGGGCGACCGGCGGTGTCGAGCACGGGGCGATCGTGCCACTCGGTGCTGATGCTTTCGAAGCGGATACCCGGGGTGATGGTCCATTTGCCGATATCGATCTTGTCATCGATGTAGACCGCGTGAGCTTCAGTGCCGCCAGTGCGGTCCTGGTAAACGTGACCGTCGGAGCCCGGACGCACCACCGGTTCGTTGTTACGCAACGCCAGGCGGCTGGCTTCTTCGTGCATGCCTTCCTTGAGGTAGCGATAACCGACGCTGGCTTCCTGGGTGGTTGGCCCCAGGTCGAACACGTGGGACACCCGAGGCTCAATGCCGAAGGTGTAATAGGTGCGTGGGTAGGAGGCCAGGTTGCGCTGGTCCCGGGAGGCGATGGTGCTGCCACGGTAGCTGTCGGAGTAGTAGGTCAGCACTTCGGCCTGGGTGCGATCGTCGATCTGGCGCAACCACTTGAACGACACATCCTTGCGGCGCCCGCTGAAGTTGTCCCAGTCACGGTCGGACTGGTACGGGTCGGCGTCATACTGCTCCTGGGTCAGGCCGCCGGGCATGTCGGCCTTGGCGTCGTAGTAATGGAAGTTCAGCGAGAAATCGTCCACATCGGTGGGCGCCCAATGGGTCTTGAGGATGACGTCGTCGATGTCGTTGTCGTTGTTGCTTCGGCGATAACCATTGCCGTTGACGCCCGAATACAACAGCGCCACGCCCAGGCCGTTGTCGGCGGTGCCGCCGAGGAACGCCGTGTCGATGTGCTTCCAGCCACCGCGTTGGGAAGTTTCCAGGGTGGTGCCGATTTCGCCGGTGGCTTTTTCCGGAATCGCCCGGGTCACGAAGTTGATCACCCCGCCGACGTTCTGTGGCCCGTAGCGCACGGATCCGGCGCCGCGCACCACGTCGATGCTGTCCAGGTTGCCCGAGGAGATCGGCGCCATGGACAACTGTGGCTGGCCGTAGGGCGCAAACGCTGCCGGCACGCCGTCGATCAACACTGTGGAGCGCGGCGACAAGCGCGAAGTGAGGCCACGCACGCCGACGTTCAGGGAAATGTCGCTGCCGCCGGTGCCGTTGGCGTCTTGCACCTGCACACCCGGCACGCGCCGCAGCACATCACCAACGTTCATGGCGCCCTGCTCCACCATCGCTTCGCGGCGGATCACCGTGCGCGCGCCGGGATGGTTCTGCACCACTTCGGCGTTGGCATCGCCGAGCCAATCGCCGACCACCTGGATTTCAGTGGCGCCCAGCTCCAGCGGGCCCGCATTGGATGCCGAGGGTGCCGGCAACACGGTTACCGAACCGTTATCGATCTGGTATTGCAGGCCGCTGCCCTGGAGCAATTGGCGCAAGGCCGCTTCCGGGGACAGGTTGCCGTCCACCGCCGGGGCTTGCTTGCCGGCCACCAGTTCGGGGCTGAAGAACACTTGCAACGCGGTTTGCTGGCCGAGCTGGCTCAAGGCTTGGCCCAACGGCTGCGCCTGGATGTGAATGGCGGTGGCGGACTGATCGGCGAACGCCTGGGGCAGCGCGGCGCTGACCGCCAGGGTCAGGGCCAGTGGCAGCCAGCGTGCGGGGCTACGATTGTTGTTTTTGGCGGTTTTTTTCACGTCGAACCTTGTCCTGTTGATCGCAAGAATACGCGTCTGTTAATGCAAACCAGTTGCAGTTGGACAAGAAGACGAAGAACTCGAAAAAAACCTGAATCTATCGCGCAATTATTTCTTGGCTGCCGTCATCCAGGGTGCGCACGGCCACCGGCAGAATGTTCGGCAGGGCCTTGAGCAGAGCCTCGGGATCGTCGGAACGGAACACGCTGGTCAGGCGCAAGTTACCCACCGCCGCACTGCCGACCCGCAGGGGGTTGGCGCGATAACGGGAGACTTCTTCAGCCACTTCCTTCAGCGGCGCGTTATTGAACACCAGTTTGCCGTTGCGCCAGGCGGTGAGCGCCTCGGCGTTGACCGCGTAAGGTGTGGCGACTTTGCCCTGGGCATCGATCTGGGTGCCAAGGCCCGGCGTAAGACTGACGTACTGGGTTCGCGGTGCATCGCGTCCCTGGACCTTGACGCTGCCCTGCTCCACCGCCACCCGGGTCTTGTCGGCATCGCGGCGCACGTCAAAACGCGTCCCGGTTACCGTTACCTCACCGTTGCCCGCATCGACCGTGAATGGCCGGCCGGCGTCATGCTCGACCGTGAACAACGCCTCGCCTTCGGCCAACTCCACTCGGCGTTGACGGTGTGCGAATTGAATACGCACCCGGCTGCGGCTGTTGAGGTCGATCACCGAGCCGTCGGGCAAGGCGATATGCCGACGCTCACCGAAGGCGGTGGCATATTCGCCGCTGTAGTCGGTGGAAGAACTCAAGCCGCTGAACAACCCCAAACCAAGCGCCGCCGCGAACAACCCGGCGGCGGCCGCATAACGCAACAGAGGCCGACGCGGGGAACGTTTGGCAGGAGCTTCGCACAACGCTCGCAGGCGTTCCTTGGGCAACAGGTCCGTGGCGCTCCAGATCCCCTGCAGCAATTGGATTTCGTCGCGGTGGTTGGGATGCTCGTCCAGCCAGGCTTCGAAGCGCTGGCGCTCCTCGACACTCATGGCAGGTGCTTGCAAACGTACGAACCATTGCGCCGCCGCGTCGCGAACCCTGTCCTGCCCGCACGGGCATTCACGGCTATCCATCATGGAAGGTCCTGTGGCTCGGGTGGAAGATGGCGACGGATCATTGGCCAGGCCCGTCCAGACGATCGCGCAGATGCCGCAGGGTGCGGATCATATACTTTTCCACCATGTTCTTGGACAGGCCCAGGCGCTCGGCGATTTCCGCCTGGGTCAGGCCCTCGATCTTCTGCCAGACGAACACCGTGCGGCAGTTGGCCGGCAGCTCGGCAAGCGCCCGCTCGATGGAGTCCGCCAGTTGGATCGCGTGCATGAAGTGCTCCGGGTCGCCCGAAAACGACTGACCAGGGTCGATGACAGCCTCTTCCATGGCCCCCCGTCGATCTTCGCGCCGATAGCCATCCACTGCAATGTTGCGCGCCGTCTGATGCAAATAGGCCCGTGGCTGCTCGACCCCGCTCGAATCGGACTCAAGCACCCGCACGAAGGTGTCATGGGCCAGGTCCTCGGCCTGCTGGCGATTGCGCAGGCGACGGGTCCAGGTGCCGATCAACTCTTCGTAATGCTCGAAAAAGCCGGGTCTGCGGGGCAGCTTGGGGGTCATCACGGCGCGCTGTGGGAACGGGGCGTGAATAGTAATGGTTACTATTAAGGAGAAGCAAACGGATTGCGGTGCCTGTCGTCCGAAGCTTTAAAGTCTGGAATTGATCCTTGTGGGAGCGAGCCTGCTCGCGATGGCGGTGTGTCAGTCAGTGATGCATGAACTGTCAGACCGCTATCGCGAGCAGGCTCGCTCCCACAGGTTTTCTGGTGCAAGAGGTCTCAGGCCTCAGGCATCTTGCGAAACCCCACCGCCAGACGGTTCCAGCCGTTGATGGCGTTGATCGCCACCGTCAGGTCGACCATTTCCTTAGGGCTGAAATACTCGCTCAACAGGGTGTAGTCGGCGTCTGGCGCGTGGGTGTCGCTCAGGCGGGTCAGGGCTTCGGTCCAGGCCAGGGCGGCGCGTTCACGGCCCGTGAAGAACGGCGCTTCGCGCCATGCGGTCACGGCGTACAAGCGGCGTTCGGTCTCGCCGTCCTTGCGGGCGTCGGCGGTGTGCATGTCGATGCAGAAGGCGCAGCCGTTGATCTGCGAGGAACGCAGCTTGACCAGCTCCAGCAGGGACTTCTCCAGGCCCAGTTTCGAGACGGCGGTTTCCAGGGCCAGCATGGCTTTGAAAGCGTCGGGGGAAGCGGTGTAGAAATCGATACGCGGTTGCATGGTGAACTCCAGGACAATTGGGTGTAGCGCTAAGTTAGCCGTGCAGTGGCGCGGTACAAATAGCCAATTGTTGGGAAGTTCGGGGGGCCAATGAAGACCCAGGGGATTGTGGGAGCAAGGCTTGCCCGCGATGAAGATGACGCGATCTTCCGGAGAACCGAGGCGCCTACATCGCGGGCAAGCCTTGCTCCCACACAGCGCGGATAAATCCCCTCGCCACAGGGGGACGTGGGGACTTCAAGATAGGCTTCAGGCCCGGCTTCGCAGCCATTGCAGGAAGCGCTTCTTGGCCACGGGCTTGGGCAGCTCGCGGGTGAGGTTCTGTGCCAGGTGGATGCGTACGTCCAAAAGGTTCTTCATGGCGTCGTTGATGTCGCGGCGGGCCTCCAGGCAAGGCTTGAGGTAGCTGTTCTCGATGCGGTACAGGGTGCAGAAGGTCTTGGCGGTAAAATTCGCCAGTGCAGCCTGCTCGGCGACGATCCCGGCTTCGCCGATCACCTCTCCCGGCCCCATGCGCCCGCCCTCGAGTGGCTGGCCGTTGCGCATGAGGGTCACGCTGACCACCCCGGATTCGATGATGAACAGATGATCGCTGACCTCCCCGGCCGCCAGGATCACGTCGCCCGCGCGGAAGGTCTGCAGGGTCATGTTCTGAGCGAAGGTGTCTTTCTCATCCTGGCGCAGGGTGGAGAAAATGTTCGAGCTTTCCAGCAAGGCCCGGGGGCGCGACACCGCCTGGGGAGTCGTGCTTTCGCTGGTAGACAACAGGCTCACGCCCGACGCCTGCAAATGCCGGAACGCCAGGTCGAACAGCTGGTTGCGCACCGTGCGTTTCTGGGTCATGGAGGCAACGAAACCGCTGATCTCGTACTCCGCACCAGCACTGCCGCTGCTTTTAAGCGTGACGCAGGGTGCGGGGGTGGAGAGCAAGGAACGACAACCGATCATCGCCCGCTCCAGCGCGTCGATCACGGTTTGGGGCCGCGCGTGAGGGCTGACCTGGACGCTGATGGACAAGCCATGGACATCGCTCGGTCGACTGAAGTTGATGACCTTGGCCTTGGCCGCCAGCGAGTTGGGGATCACCGCCATGCTGCCCTGGGCAGTCTGCAAGCGCGTGGCTCGCCAGTCGATGTCGGTGACCCGGCCTTCGGTGCCGTCGATGGAAATCCAGTCGTCGAGTTGATAGGGCTTGGTGGTATTGAGCACGATGCCGGAGAACACATCGCTGAGGGTGCTCTGCAAGGCCAGGCCGACGATGATCGCCATCGCGCCGGACGTCGCCAGTACGCCCTTGACCGGCAGGTCCAGCACATAAGCCAGGGCCGCGATGACCGCGATCAGGAAAATCACCGCGCCCAGTAAATCCTGCAACAACCGCCCGGTATGGCCGACCCGTTGCATCATCGCCGCGCCGATCAGCACCGTCAGGGTTCGCGCGGCAAACAACCACCAGGCGATCTGCAAACCGGTAGCGGCCAGATGCCGCGGCACATCGTCGACCCACTGCGCCGGCTGCATGGGGTTGAGGCCTTCGTTGAACAGCAGCACGCTGAACAGCGAAAAAATCACCACCCTTGCGCCGATTTTCCAATAGGTCCGATCCGCACTGACCAGGCGCCACATCAATAGGTCGAGCACAAGCAGCACCAGGGCACAGAGCAGCGGGTGATCGGAGATCAGAGACAGCATCGGGACAGCTCCAGAAAGGCCATTGGCGAAGATTGGCACAGTTTTGACGAGAGTGTACCGACCACGCAAACCCTGTGGGAGCGAGCCTGCTCGCGATAGCGGTGTGTCAGCCACATTAATGTTGACTGATCCGCCGCTATCGCGAGCAGGCTCGCTCCCACAGGGGGTTCAGGGTGGTGGTTGTTTTCGCGTTCAGTCGTCCATCCGGCCAAAACGCCCGGAATGGAAATCACTGAAGGCCTGGTGGATTTCCTGCTCGCTGTTCATCACGAATGGACCATGGCCGACGATGGGTTCGTCGATCGGCTCGCCGCTGAGCAGCAGTACCACGGCATCGTTATTGGCTTGCAGGCTCAATTGATCACCAGCCCGGTCGAACAGGGCCATCTGCCCGGCCTCGACCCGTTCGCGGCCATTGGCCTGGACCGAGCCTCGCAATACCACCAGGGCGGTGTTGTGGCCTTCGTGCAGGTCAAGGGTGAGGCTTTTTCCGGCATTCAAGCGGATGTCCCAGACATCGATGGGCGTGAAGGTCTTCGCGGGGCCTTGATGCCCTTCGAAACGCCCGGCGATCAGGCGCAGGCTGCCGGCGGCGTCCTTCAGGGCAATGTTCGGGATGTCACCCTTGAGGATCGTCTGGTAGCCGGCCGGGGCCATCTTGTCCTTGGCAGGCAGGTTGACCCACAGTTGGACCATCTCCATGAACCCACCCTGCCGGGCGAAGGCTTCGGAGTGGAACTCCTCGTGGATGATCCCGGAAGCAGCGGTCATCCATTGCACATCGCCAGGGCCGATCTTGCCACCGCTGCCGGTGGAGTCACGGTGCTCCAGTTCGCCCTGGTAGACGATGGTCACGGTCTCAAAACCGCGATGGGGGTGCTGGCCGACGCCACGACGCTCGGTGGTGGGCGTAAATTCCGTGGGGGCGGCATGATCCAGCAGCAGGAACGGGCTGATGTGCTTGCCCAGGTTGTCGTAGGAAAACAGCGTGCGAACCTGAAAGCCATCGCCGACCCAATGGGGCCGTGGACTGGTGTAGAGGCCGATGATGTTTTTCATGCCGTGTCTCCAAAATCAGGTACTGCGATTCGATGGACGCAGCTTAAAACCGACACCCTTCAAGCACTAGATGGCAAAAACCGGCTTTAGCGTTCTATCTGGAGAACAGCGATCAAAAAACTGTGGGAGCGAGCCTGCTCGCGATGGCGGTGCCTCTGCCGATGATGCATCGACTATCAGACTGCTATCGCGAGCAGGCTCGCTCCCACCTTATTTGGTGTAACTCATTCAAAGATGATTACGCTTGGCAAACTCCGACAACCCCACCAAGGATTGCAAGCCGAGTTTTTCCAACAGGCGAGTCTTGTAGGTGCTGACGGTTTTAGGACTCAGGAACAGGCTTTCGGCGATGTCCTTGCCGCGCATGCCCATGGCCAGCATGCGCAGGATGGACAGCTCGCGGGTGGAGAGGCTTTCCAGGGCCTGCTGTTCGCTGCGTTGCTGGAAATCCAGGCGGACGGGCATCTGGGGGAAATAGGCATAACCGGACTTCAACGCCTGGATGGCCTTGGTCAATTCCTTGAGGTCGCTTTTCTTGGTCACGAAGCCCCGGGCCCCGGCCGAGATGCAGCGGTTGCAGAAGTGCTGCGCATCCTGGGAGGTGAACACCAGCACACTGCATTCAGGAAACTGGGCCATGATCCAGACCAGCAGGTCCAGGCCATCGAAACCGTTCATCACCAGGTCCAGGATCACCAGGTCTGGCACGCGCTCCTTGATGATGGCCCTGGCATCGGCCACGCCGCTGGCATCCCTGATGTGGGTGAACGCCTCATTCTGGCAAATGAGCCGCAACGCCCCTCGTATGACAGGGTGGTCATCCACGATCAACACGTCTTTCAAAGGCAACTCCCCAGGTCATTACAAACGGCACCGGTGCCATGACTGCACCGGACTCTTGCACAAGCGCCAGGCCATGCCACCTGTCAGATCCGACAGTGCGGACCGACGGTCTTTCTCAGCGTCCATGGCCCTGTCTGAGGGCGCGCGTCCACGGTTGCAGCGACTCACTGGCGTGAGGGTCGACCCGCTCCATCAGGCGCCGCAGGGAAGCGAGGTCAGGCAGTGGCGCCTGACTCAAGTGCATGCTCGATCGGCGCGCAACTGGCACCGACGACAGACTGGCCAGCTGCGCGTTGTAAATCATCCCGTGACGAACCTGTGGGTTATAGATAACAAAATCGTGCAGGTCCAGCGCCCCGCTCGCCAGCCCGGCATTGACGACAATCAGGTCAAACGGCTCGCTGCCGTACTCCACCAGCGTCAGCAACTCCTGCACATGGCTCACGGGGACAATCCGGAAATAGCCCTGTTGATTGAACAGGCGCTCCAGCACTACTCGATGAGCATGTTGTGGGTCGGCAATCAGGATACGGAGGGCTTTGTTCGGCATGGCAGGCATTCCAGTAGCAACACTGACGGGTATGAAGCAGGGCCGTCAGGCTAGAGGAAGCTTTTGTGAGGCGCTGTAGGACTAATCCGAAAAAGATGAGGGAAAAGCGTCAACCCGATCAACCGGGGAAACCGGAGCCGAACGCAACCCCGTGGCGAAGGGACTTATGTGGGAGCAAAGCTTGCTCGCGAAACAGGCACCGCGGTTCCTGAAAGAGCGCCTCGCTTCCACAAGATGGGATTTATCCCCTTGCCACATGGGTTTTCAGGTATTCGGCCAGATGTTCCATGGCTTGGTGAAGATCTGCCGCGGCATCGGCGAGCAGCGGCGTATCGCCTCCCCGACAAGCGCTTTCCAACGCCTCGCAGGCGGCGATCAGGCGTTGTGCCTGGATGATCCGCGCCCCGCCCTTGATCCGATGCGCCAGGTCCGCCAGGCCCGGCAAATCTTGTCGGGTGGACAGCTGCAACAGTCGCGCTGCGTCTTCGGCATTGCTGCTGAGCAGTTCCTCCAGCAGAGCGCTGATGGCGGCCGTGTCGCCGCCGGTCAGTTGTTCCAGGCTGGTCAAGTCGATGCTATCGCTGGGCTCATGCGCCGGCGCATCCGGCGTGACCGAAGCCAGGCACGCGTTGAGTTCCCGAAGGCTGATGGGCTTGAACAGGCAATCGTTCATCCCGGCCTCGGTGCAACGCTCCTTCTCCTCTGGCTGGGCGTTGGCCGTGAACCCCACGATCACGCCGGGCGACAGGTTTTGCACACGCTCTTCGTCGCGAATGGCGCGGGCCAGTTCGTAGCCACTCATCAAGGGCATGTTGCAGTCAGTGATGACCACATCAAAGTGTTCGCTGCGCCAGGCGTGCAGGCCTTCGACACCGTCCTGCGCCTCCCGGACCCGATGGCCCAGGTAGCCCAGTTGCTGGGACAGCAGCAAGCGGTTGGCCGGATAGTCGTCGACCACCAGGATACTCAGCGCCGGGACCGGCAACAGCGCCTCGACCTCGGCAGGCGGCGCCGTCGGCAGCGCGTCGAGCAGGGGCAGGTCCAACAGAACCTCGACTTGCGTACCCTCCCCCGGCACGCTGCGCAACGTCAGGGTGCCGCCCATCATTTCGCACAACGTACGGCTGATGACCAAGCCCAACCCGGAACCGCTGCGGGCCGATTGGGAATGATGGCCGGCCTGGGTAAAGGGACTGAACAGGCGGCGCTGATCCTCGGGGGAAATACCGCAACCGCTGTCCTCGACCCGCAGGCAAAGGCCCAGGCGTTCATGCCCGGGGGCCGGCTCGCCACGCACACTCAGGCGCACTTCACCCTGGTCGGTGAACTTGATGGCGTTGCTCAACAGGTTCGAGACGATCTGCTTGAAGCGCAATGGGTCGATCAACACGTCGCGGTTGACCCCGGCCTCCAGCGCCCAGTGCAAGCGCAGGTGTTTCTGCCAGGCCAGGCCCTCGAAAATCCGCGCCACCGACTCGATCAACGCGTGCAGATTGGCCCGTTGCGGCGCCAGCGACAACTTGCCCGACTCGATGCGGGCGATGTCGAGGATGTCGCCGATCAAGTCCAGCATGCCATGGGCGGCGTCCGAGGCGACTTCGATGGACAACCGGTCCACGACGCCTTGGTCGGCTTTTTTCAGGGCCAGCTCCAGCAGACCGATCACCGCATTCATGGGCGTGCGGATCTCATGGCTCATGGTCGCCACGAAGGTGGTCTTGGCCCGATTGGCCGCGTCGGCGCTTTCCTTGGCCACGCGCAATTGTTCCAGCAGGCGCCGCAGATAAATGCCCCAGCCCAAGGCCACCAGCAACAGCAGCGCAGCGACGGCGAACCCCTGGAGGATCGTGGTGCGGTTGCGCAGCCAGTAACTGTCGTCGATCACCACCTCACTGCGCCAGCGGTTGGTCAGTTCGTCCATTTCTTCCGGGGAAATGCTCAACAGTGCCTTGTCCAGAATCGAATGGAGTTCCAATGCGCCCCGGTTCGTCGCCAGGGCAATGTGTGCGGGCACGGTGCCCACGGTGCTGGTGACTTGCAGCGTGTCCCGGTACTGGCGGGAAATCATGTAGCGGGCGCTGATCAGCGGATTGATCGCGGCGTCCGCCGTGCCGGCGGCGACCATGGCCATGGCGTCGGCCGCATTCTGCGCCGCCACCAGTTGCACCTGGGGAAACTGCTCCAGCAGGAACTCGCGCAGCACGTTGCCACGCACCAGCGCCACGCGCTTGCCATTCATCTGGTCCAGGGTCAGCGCCTTGGCCCTGATCGGCACCACCAGCACGAACGGGTTTGTCAGGTACGGTCGGGTAAAACGCAACTCGTCCTCAAGTTCGGCGCTGGGGATGGCGGTCGCCAAGACGTCGGCCTTGCCGTCCTTGATCTGCCCGATCAACTCGTCAACCGAGTCGCCCCGCTGCACATCGAATTTCAAACCGGTGCGCAGGCTGATCCGGGCCAGCACATCGGCGCCGATACCCCGCAAATGGCCTTGCTCGTCGAAGAACGTCAGCGGCAGGAAGTTTTCATTGACCGCCACTTTGATTCGCGGATGGGCATCCAGCCAGCGCTGTTCGTTGACGCTGAAATGCAGCGCCTGCTGACCGGGCATGCTCGCTCCGCCGGCACTCCAACGCCGCAGAATGATCATGCGCTCGCGGGTGGGAATGGCTTGTAACGCGGCGTTGACGATGCGCAACACGCGCGAATTGTCGCGACTCACCGCAAAGGCGAACGGCTGCACTTCCAGGCGCGAGAAATCGGCCAGTTGAACATTGTTCAGGTAGTTCTTGCTGATCAGGTAGTTGGAACTGATCGAGTCCCCCAGGTAGACGTCGGCCTGACCAAACGCCACGGCACCGATGGCGCTCAAGGTCGAGGGGAACAACTGCAAGGAAGCCTCGGGATAAAACGCCTCGACCGTCTCCGGTGGCAAGTAGTGATAGAGCATCGCCACCCGCTTGCCCGCCAGGTCTGTGGGCAAGTCCTGGCTGTCGTCGATGCGGGCCACAAGGGTCGGCAAGTCCTCGGCATAGGCCTGGGACATCGCCAGGTCCGGATCGGCGGCTTCGAAGCCGTTGGCGGTGTCGAGCAGGTCGATCTCACCGCCGCGCAGGGCCTGGAGCGCTTCGGCCCGGGACGCATAGCGCTGCACCTGCACCTTGACGTGCAAGAGTTGCCCCAGCAGTTGCGCATAGTCGGCGGTCAGGCCTTCGTAGTCACGACCATTGCCGGTGATGCTGAACGGCGCATAGTCCGGCGCCGAGGTACCTAGCAGCAACGTGCCCTTCTGGCGCAGCCAGGCCCAGTCGCCAGTGTCCAGGGACACCGAATAATCATCCACATGGGAGCGCCCGAGCACCTGCAACGACTCAGAGGTCGCGCCTACCGGTGGCGCCATGCTCAATGAGCCCAGCAACAGCGCCAGCAGGCCTGTGCGTAAAAGCAGCATCATTTTGATCAGGGTGTTTCGCTTGGCGTAGTCGGCCCGGCGCACCGTCGACCGTACCTTCAGTCAGGGTCACCGGCTGGGGGTTCAGACTGCCAATACGAGGGAACAGCGAACCGTCGATGCGCCTGTCGAGCAGACGCATGAGGTGAGTGTAGGAAGTTTCTGAAGAATTTCCTGTGAGTGACTTGAGGCCAGAACCAGGGCCCGGACCTGTGGAAGCGAGCTTGCTCATGAAGGCGTCGTGTCAGTCACTTCAATATTGACTGAACTGACGCCATCGCGAGCAAGCTCGCTCCCACAAGGGGTTGCGTTGGCTGATAGATTTCCTGCGAGTGACTCGCTCCCATAGGGCCTATACGGCGGCGAGCAGCAAGTCGCGCACCGGACGCGCCTGCCCGCGATTGTTCCCATGCTCATACAACGAACCGGCGATTTCATCGGCACGCACCGGCAGGATCGACAGCAAAGTGTCGCTCAGGCCATGGCTGGCCTGGCAGAAGCCCTGCATGTAGATCGCCGCCTTGCAGCGCTCGTCGGTGATCAGCTTGTAGTTGCGATCCACCTCGAAATCCCCCAGGTACTGCGCCAGCGGCTCCAGCAGGGTGCGGTGCATCTGCCGCTCGTAACCGGTGGCCAGCACTACGGCGTCATAACGGCGCACCGTCAGCTCACCGGTGGCGTTGTTGCGCACCGCCAGTTCCACGCCGGCATCGGTGGCCGTGGCCTTCTCCACCGTGGTGAGGGTGCGGAACGCATGACGGGCGATGCCGGAGACTTTCTGGCGATAGAAAATCCCGTAGATGCGCTCGATCAGGTCGATGTCCACCACCGAATAGTTGGTGTTGTGGTACTCGTTGACCAGGCGCTCGCGCTCGCTGTGGGGCTGCTGGAACACCAGGTCGGTGAATTCCGGCGAGAACACTTCGTTGACGAACGGGCTGTCGTCCGCCGGCTTGAGGGCCGAGCCGCGCAGGATCATGTCGACCTGTGCCGAAGGGAAGCTGTCGTTGAGGTCGATGAAGGCCTCCGCCGCGCTCTGCCCGCCGCCGATGATGGCGATCTTCATCGGTTGACCCTTCACGCACGGTTGGCCCGCCATGCGCTCCAGGTACTGGGAATGGTGGAACACCCGCGCGTCGTCCTTGAACGCCTTGAACGCCTCGGGAATGCGCGCCGTACCGCCGGCACTGACCACCAGCGAACGGGTGGTACGCACCAGCTCTGCGCCCTGGGCGTCGCGGGAGATCACCCGCAGCGCTTCGACCTGCTGGTTGTGCAGCACCGGTTCGATGCGCAGCACTTCCTCGCCATAGCGGCTCTGCTCGGTGAAGTGCCCGGCCACCCAGCGCAGGTAGTCATTGAACTCCATGCGGCACGGATAGAAGGTGCCGAGGTTGATGAAGTCCACCAGGCGGCCATGGTGCTTGAGGTAATTGACGAACGAATACGGGCTGGTGGGGTTGCGCAGTGTCACCAGGTCCTTGAGGAAGGAAATCTGCAACTCGCTCTGGGTCACCAGGGTGTTGCCGTGCCAGCGGTAGTCGGCCTGCTTGTCGAGGAACAGCACGTCCAGTTCACCCTGGACCGGCCCCCGCTCCTGCAGCGCGATGGCCAGCGCCAGGTTCGAAGGGCCGAAGCCAATGCCGATCAAGTCGTGAACGATGGGCGATGCAATTGCCTGTGTCATGTCCAGTGTCCTCTGGAAAAGCCCCTCAACAGGGCACGAAAAGCCTGGGGAACCTGACCGGCATTCGAGGCGCCGGCAAGTCGTCTGTTGAGAGGAACGAGGACAATGAAAAAAAATTTACCGCCGGGTGACCGGCGACGATCGAATCAGGGCGCGTCCCACTGTCGCACGCGAACGCGGCAGTGCTTCATGGCGTTGACGATGTGCTTTTCCACCAGCGCTCGGGAAATGCCCAGGCGCTCGGCGATTTGCGGGTGGGACAGGCCTTCGAGCTTGCGCAGCAGGAAACTCTCGCGGCACAGCGGTGGCAGCTCGGCCAGGGCGCGCCGCAGCATGTCCAGACGCTGGCCATGGTCGAGGCTGGTGTGGGGCGACGGAGTGAAGAAGCGTTCTTCGCTGTCCAGCACATCCAGGGATTCGACCTGGCGCAGCGTATTGCGCCGATGCCCGTCGATCACCAGGTTCAGCGCCGTGCGGTAGAGGAATGCCCGAGGCTGTTCGATGGGCGTGTCGCTGGCACGCTCCAGCACCCGCACATAGGCGTCATGCACCACATCCTCGGCCGCCTGGCGGTTGCCAAGCCTGGCATTCAGGAAACACACCAGCTCGCGATAGTAGTTTTCCACCATGACTCCCGCGCGCAATGACTGCGACAGCTATCCCTGTGCCACCCGGCATGCCGGAAAAGGGCATGGCACGATAGTGGCAGATTCAGTCGCGTAATTTATAGTAATTCTCATATAGATTTAAAGCGTTGGTTTGTATCAAGGCGGATTCGTTCCTTTCTATTGGCGGCTTTTGTGGCGAGGGAGCTTGCTCCCGCTGGCTTGCGCAGCAGGCCCAAGGCAGGCAACACCATCGAATCTGACATAAACGGGATTCAGGTTTCAGGGCCGCTTCGCGTCCCAGCGGGAGCAAGCTCCCTCGCCACAGGGGTCTGTGGCGCTTCAACTGTTTTCCCCAACCTGCTACCAAGTGTTTCACCCGCTAAATTCCCGCCCGGAACGCTCGTCTACCAGAACAGCCCCCCGTCCCTGCCCTTCCTGGGACGGGCCCGATATCACCGGCCGGAACCCTGCATGAAACGTCCCCGCCCTACCCGACGCGCCTGGCTTCTCACCTTCGCCCTGCTTCCGGCCGTGGCCTTCGCCGCGTGGCAAGCGGTCGTGCCCAGCCGGGCGCCCCTGGTCACCGCGCCCGTCACCCGTGGCGATATCGAAAACAGCGTCACCGCCCTGGGCACTTTGCAACCGCGGCGTTATGTCGATGTGGGCGCCCAGGCGTCCGGGCAGATCCAGAAGATTCACGTGGAAGCCGGCGACGAAGTGCGTGAGGGCCAATTGCTGGTGGAAATCGACCCGTCCACGCAAAAGGCCCGGCTCGACGCCGGGCGTTTTTCGATCGAGAACCTCAAGGCCCAGCTTCAGGAACAGCGCGCCCAGCACGACCTGGCGCAGCAGAAATTCCGCCGCCAGCAGCAACTCAAGGCCGGCGGCGCCACCCGCGAGGAAGACGTGCAGACCGCCCAGGCCGAAGTGCGCGCGACCCAGGCGCGCATCGACATGTTCCAGGCCCAGATCCGCCAGGCCCAGGCCAGCCTGCGCAGCGACGAGGCCGAGCTGGGCTACACGCGCATCTATGCGCCGATGAGCGGCACCGTGGTCGCCGTCGGTGCCCGGGAAGGCCAGACCCTCAACGCCCAGCAGCAAACCCCGCTGATCCTGCGCATCGCAAGACTGTCGCCGATGACGGTCTGGGCCGAAGTCTCGGAAGCCGACATCGGCCACGTCAAGCCGGGCATGACCGCCTACTTCACCACCCTGGCCGGCGGCGGCCGGCGCTGGAGCAGCACCGTTCGCCAGATCCTCCCGGTGCCGCCACGCCCGCTGGAGGCCAGCCAGGGCGGCAGCCCCACGAGCGGGCGCAGCGGCAGCGAGCGGGTGGTGCTCTACACCGTGTTGCTCGACGTCGACAACGCCGACCGCGCGCTGATGACCGACATGACCGCCCAGGTATTTTTCGTCGCCGCCCAGGCCAAGGACGTGCTGACCGTGCCCATCGCCGCCCTGCGGGACGCCAGCCAGGTACAGGTGCTGGCCGACAACGGCGATGTCCAGCCGCGCACCGTTCGCACCGGCGTCAGCGATCGGCTGCGCACCCAGATCCTCGACGGCCTGAGCGAAGGCGACCGGGTGCTGATCGGCCCGGCCAGCGGCAGCGGAGGCTGAATGAACACGCCCCTGATCGAACTGCGGGACATTCGCAAGGCCTATGGCGGTGGCGACAGCCCTCGGGTGGAGGTGCTGCGCGGCATCGATCTGTCCATTCACGCCGGGGAATTCCTGGCGATTGTCGGGGCGTCCGGCTCCGGTAAATCGACCCTGATGAACATCCTCGGCTGCCTCGACCGCCCCACCCACGGCGAGTACCGTTTCGCCGGCGAAGACGTCGCCGGCCTGGGCAGTGACGAACTCGCCTGGCTGCGGCGCGAGGCCTTCGGCTTCGTGTTCCAGGGCTATCACCTGATCCCCTCCGGCACGGCCCAGGAGAACGTCGAGATGCCGGCCATCTACGCCGGCACTTCCGCCGCCGAACGCCACGCCCGGGCCAGCGCCCTGCTCGACCGTCTTGGCCTGGCCAGCCGCACCGGCAATCGTCCGCACCAGTTGTCCGGCGGCCAGCAGCAACGGGTGTCGATTGCCCGGGCCTTGATGAACGGCGGCCACATCATCCTCGCCGACGAACCCACCGGTGCCCTCGACAGCCAGAGTGGCACCGAGGTCATGGCGTTGCTCGACGAATTGGCGAGCCAGGGCCACGTAGTCATCCTGATCACCCACGACCGCGAAGTGGCGGCCCGGGCCAAGCGCATCATCGAGATCCGCGACGGACTGATCATCAGCGACAGCGCCAGCGCTTTGCCCCACGACGGGCGAGCCAACCCAAAGGCACTGCAAGCGGTGGATCTGCGCCAGCGCCTGAGCGCCGGCAGCGAACACAACGGCGCCTGGAAAGGTGAGCTGGTGGACGCGGTGCAGGCGGCATGGCGGGTGATGTGGATCAATCGTTTTCGCACCGCCCTGACCTTGCTCGGCATTGTCATCGGCGTGGCCTCGGTGGTGGTGATGCTGGCCGTGGGCGAAGGCAGCAAGCGCCAGGTCATGGCCCAGATGGGCGCGTTCGGCTCGAACATCATCTACCTCAATGGCAGCGCACCCGCACCGCGCGCCGCCAAGGGCATCATCAGCGAATATGACCTGGCCGCCCTCGCCGACCTGCCCGAGGTACAGCGCATCATGCCGGTCAACGGCGCCGAAGCCAGCGTGCGTTTCGGCAACCTCGATCACACCAGCTACGTCGGCGGCAATGACACCAATTTTCCGACCATTTTCAATTGGCCGGTGGCCGAGGGCAGTTACTTTACCGACGCCGATGAACGCGGTGCCGCGGCGGTGGCGGTGATCGGCCACAAGGTCCGGCAGAAACTGCTCAAGGATGTTTCCGACCCCATCGGCCGCTACATCCTGATCGAGAACATGCCGTTCCAGGTGGTCGGCGTACTGGCGGAAAAAGGCGCCAGCTCCGGGGATTCGGACGCCGACAATCGCGTCGCCATCCCTTATTCCGCCGCCAGTGTGCGGCTGTTCGGCACCCGTCACCCCGAGTACGTGGTGATCGCCGCCCGGGATGCGGGCAAGGTCAAGGAGGCCGAACAGGCGGTCTCCCGCACCCTGTTGCGTCTGCACAACCGCAAGCAGGACTTCGAACTGACCAACAACGCCGCGATGATCCAGGCCGAGGCCCGCACCCAGGGCACACTGTCGCTGATGCTCGGGGCCATTGCGGCGATTTCGCTGTTGGTGGGCGGCATCGGCGTGATGAACATCATGCTCATGACCGTGCGCGAACGGACCCGCGAGATCGGCATCCGCATGGCCACCGGCGCCCGCCAGCGTGACATCCTGCGCCAATTCCTCACCGAAGCGGTGATGCTCTCGGTGGTCGGCGGGCTCGCCGGTATCGGCCTGGCCCTGCTGGTGGGCGGCGCCTTGCTGCTGGGCAAGATCGCCGTGGCCTTCGAATGGCTGGCGGTGTTCGGCGCCTTCGGCTGCGCCCTGGTCACCGGCGTCGTCTTCGGCTTCATGCCCGCCCGCAAGGCCGCCCGCCTCGACCCGGTCGCGGCCCTCACCAGTGAATGAACCCCACCCTATGAAAGCGCACCTGACCCTCCTGGCCGCCAGCCTGTTGCTGGCCGCCTGCGCCACCCCTGCGTCGCCGCCGGACAGCGGCATCCAGCCGCCAGCGGCCTGGCAGTCCCTCGACACACCCAGCGCCCGAGCGGATAACCAGCAATGGTGGACACACTTCGGCAGCCCGCCATTGAACCGCTTGATCGAACAGGCGCGCCGGGACAGCCACGACCTGGCCGCCGCCATGGCCCGGGTGCGCCAGGCCCAGGCCAGCGCGGTGATCGCCGGCGCGCCGTTGCTGCCGCAGGTCACGGCCGGGCTCAACGGCAATCGCCAGGAGCTGTTGCGCGGCAAAGGCTATAGCCAACTGGACGTCGACCGGGACAACCGCACCATCGATTACTACGACGCCAACCTCAGCGCCACCTATGAGCTGGATTTCTGGGGCGGCAAACGGGCGGCTCGGGACAGTGCGCTGAGCACGCTGTCGGCCAGCCAGTTCGACCGGGCGACCGTGGAATTGACCCTGCTCAGCGGCGTCGCCAACAGCTACACCCAGGCGCTGTCCCTGCGCGAGCAACAGCGCATTGCCGAACAGAACCTGGACAACGCCCAACGCGTACTCGACCTGGTGCAGACCCGCTACGACGCCGGCAGCGCCACGGCCCTGGAACTGTCCCAGCAAAAAAGCCTGGTGGCGGCCCAGCAACGCCGCGTGCCCCAAGTGCAGCAACAGGCCCGGGAGGCCGTGATCACCCTGGCGACGCTGCTGGGGCAACCGGTGCAGTCGGTCAAGCTCGACGACGACAGTTTCGACCGCTTGCACTGGCCCGCCATCGACGCCGGTGTGCCCAGCGAACTGCTGCGCCGTCGCCCGGACATCGCCGCCGCCGAAGCCCGCCTCGCCGCCGCCCAGGCCGACATCACCGTGGCCCGCGCCGCCATGTTGCCCACCGTGACCCTGGGCCTGAGCCTCGCCACCGGCGCCGACATCGCCGACCAGTTGCTGCGCAACAACGTCTACAACCTCACGGCCGGCCTGGCCGCGCCGATCTTCAACAACGGCCGCCTGAGGGCCGAACGAGACAGGGCCACCGCCCGCCAAGAGGAACTGCTGGAACTCTACCGCGCCGCCATCATCAACGGCTTCGCCGACGTCGAAAAAGCCCTGAACGGCATCAACGGCCTGGACCGCCAACGGCAATGGCAAAGCGAAGAACTGCACCAGGCCCAGACCGCCTTCGACATCGCCCAACGCCGCTACCAGGCCGGCGCCGAAGACCTGCTCACCGTGCTGGAAACCCAGCGCACGCTGTACGCCGCCCAGGATATGAACGTGCAACTGAGATTGGCGCGGGTGCAGGCGAGTGTGGCGTTGTACAGGGCGTTGGGTGGGGGTTGGCGGGTGATGTAAGCCCCAAACCCACCTTCAAGCCAAGTAATACATTGTGGCTAGGGTTATCTCCTGTGGGAGCAAGGCTTGCCCGCGATGCAGACGACACGGTTTCCGAGGACCGAGGTGCCTGCATCGCGGGCAAGCCTTGCTCCCACAGATAAATCTCCTAGCCACAAATAGTGTTCGGCTTTGGTTCTGTTTATCCGGCCATGTAGGACCCCCGAGTGAGGCTACGTTGCCTTGCGTCATTGCCTACAACTACGCCAGAATCCGCCGGCTTGTGCGCCTGGCACCCCATCGATAACTTGTTCCCCGTCACTGCTCATCAGTGATCGGGTCTGCAAGCCCGACGAATACCAGGCGCATAGCCGAAGCCAATCGACACGTTCGTGTTCGTTTTATGGCGGCTGTGTGCGGGAGACCTTCGGGTCTGCCGGGTTCCTGGTTTCCCGGTCTTGCAGACCCGCGCATAGCTGCCACCCCATCATCTGCAAGTGATGTCTGGCAGCGCCCTTTGAATAATCAGGAGCTGCACCATGTTCAAGATCACCCCCAACCCCCCCGAAGACGATTCCAAAAAACTCGACGAAGCCGCCGACCGCGCCCTCTCCTACTACCTCGACCCCAAACCTGAAAAACCCGTTCCACCACCAGACCAGTTGTTCACCGTGGCAGAGAGTGCGGACTTGGAATGCTTGCTGGCCAACCTCAGCGAAACCCTTGCGTCAGTCAATGTCATGGCCAACGAACTGGCCTTTGATCTGGAAGGCGCACGACGGAGTTTCGCCCTGGGGATCCAGCAGATGGTCGAGCTGAGTGAGCTGCTGGCGAACCGCGCCCTGGACATCGCTGCGCCGCGCTGACGCCCCACACTAACCTCAAGCCAAGTGACACCTGTGGCGAGGGAGCTTGCTCCCGCTGGGCTGCGCAGCAGCCCCCAATGGCTGGCTCCTCGGTGGGTCAGGTGTTTGGAGGGGGCTGGTTTTGGGGCCGCTTCGCAGCCCAGCGGGAGCAAGCTCCCTCGCCACAAAAGCAGTCATTCACACAGCCCAGGTTCGGTCAGTTCGGGCCAGAGCTCACACCGGCTTGGACTTGAGATTGCGCGCATACCACGGCCGTTGCGGCACGCGACGAAACAGTTCGGCGAGCTTCTTGTCATCGCTGCCGAAGGTGATGCGCAGGGCCAGTTTCATGGTTTCCGGGTCCATCTCCACCGAGCGTCCGAGCTGCAGCCCCGGCGTGGTGCTGCACCCGTGGGTATCCGGGCCCAGCCAGGGGTCGGCGATTTCGACCCAGCGGCCCGGGGCGAACCAGGGCACGCCGTTGACCTCGAGCCGGCTCACTTCCCCCGGATGGAAGCGTTCATGGGCGCGGAACCAGTCTTCGAGGCGGTCGTCGATCCAGCCGTGGAAGGCCCAGAACACCGGGTTCACGTGGGAGGAAAACGGATCGCCGAGAAAGTCATTCTCCGGGGCGTACCAACGCTGGGCGAAGTCCGCCGGGTCGCGGGCGAACGGCACCGGGTGGCCGTTGGACGGATCACGCGGCACCGAGGCCCAGCGCATGTGCAGCCAGTCGTGCAGGCCCAATTCCACTTCCGAGCCAAACTGGCCCAGGGTCAGTTTCGCCAGGTAGCGCGGGTCGCGGTAGCGCGATTCCCAGACCTGGAAATTGCTGTGGTAGGTCTCGGCGGTCTTGATGTCGCTGACCCACTGAGCGTACTGCTCGTCGCCATCGGCCAGCCAGGTCGGCGGCAAGGCCGTGCCATCGTGGTTATCGAGGTAACGGGCGAAGCCAAGGCGATCGCGCTCCAGCTCCGGTTGCGGCAAGGGGAAGCGTGGCCACGACGGCAGCGGCTGGAACGAACGGGCCGTGCCGAGCATGTGCCGGTGCATGAAAAAGAAGTCTACGCCCGAGCCATTGCGATCCTTGCGCGGCCCGCGGGCATCGCGCTCCTGGTCCCGTGGGCCGGGCTGCCAGCCGATGCCACGCAGGGCATTGCGCTTGTCCTCGTCCAGGGTGTGCCATTTGTCCCGCGAGGCGTGCCAGAGCTGGTGGAACAGCCGATGCTCGGGCGACACCAGCCAGGCCAGCAGTGCCGGGCTCAACGGCGTGCGCTCCCGGGCCTCGGGGAAGCGCTGCTTGACGGCGATGAAATGATTGTCCAGTTCAGGCGACGCCAAGGGACGGTCCAGGCGCAATACCCGACCGCTAAGGGTGGCGCTGCCGGCATTGCCAAAACCGGCCCAGACTTCGTCCAGGGTCATGATGCATTCATAGTCCGGCGCGTCGTGCTGAGCCCCCATCAGCCGCCAGCTCAGTTGCTTCGGATCGGTTCCGGCCAGGTCGCCCAACACCCGGTAACACGGCTCCTCGGCAGCGCGCAAACGTTCGGCGCTGTCGAGGTAACCCACCAGGCCACGGCCCCTTTGGCCAATATCGAGGAAAAGCTGCAGATCGTCCTGGGGCAAGCCGTCGAGACCGGCGTCGCGGCCGGTGAAACGGATCGTCCAGATGCCCCGCAACGTATCGGCCCGGCGCTGGCCCGCCACGTCGGCCACATCGAACGACGCCTCGCCGGGGGTAATGGTCGGGTCCGGCCGGGTCAGTTCGCGATGCCCGTAATACACCGCAGGCACGGCGGCACCGGTCAGCGCCAGGCCTGCCATGAACCATCGTCGAGAAATCGTCATTGCCTTACCTGTGTCCAGCCCTGGAGCGGGCTTTATCCAAGCTAGAACGAGGGGTGGGCTGACAAATTTATAGGCGAGCTGTGAGGGCCTCATCGCGAGCAGGCTCGCTCCCACAATGGATCTGGTACATCCGCGAGAAATCGGTCGACTGTCAGACCGCCATCGCGAGCTTGCTCGCGATGGCGGCCCCGAGCGCACCTAAATTTCCCGCCCGATCACTCGTTCTCCCCAGATAGCAAAGGCCCCCGCGCCTGTCCTTCCAAGGCGAACCTGACTGAGATCGGCAATGACAACACCTCGTTCGAAAAAGGCTCTTTTCATTGGCGTGCCCCTGGCCCTGGCGCTGGCCGTGGGTGGCGGCCTGGCGGCCTGGGACCACTGGTGGCGGGACAACCCCGGCTACCCGGTCAAAGTGATGAAAGAAGCCAGGGAACTGCACGAACGCCTGCTGTCCTTCGACAGCCACATCACCGTGCCGCTGGACTTCGGCACCGCCGGCAATGAAGCCGACAAGGACGGCAGCGGCCAGTTCGACCTGGTGAAAGCCAATCGCGGCCACCTGTCCGGCGCGGCGCTGACGGTGTTCGGCTGGCCGGAGTTGTGGAACGGCCCCAACGCCCCGCACAAGCCCACCGCCGGTTTTGTCGAGGAAGCGCGCAACCAGCAGGAAGTGCGCTACAAGATCATCACCGGCCTGGTCCGGGACTTTCCCAACCAGGTCGCCATCGCCTACACCCCGGATGATTTCCGCCGCCTGCACGGGGAAGGCAAGTTCGCGATCTTCATCAGCATGCTCAACGCCTACCCCCTGGGCCACGACCTGAACCTGCTGGACCTGTGGACGGCGCGGGGCATGCGCATGTTCGGCTTCAGCTACATCGGCAACAACGACTGGGCCGACTCCTCGCGCCCACTGCCGTTCTTCAACGATTCGCCCGACGCCCTGGGCGGCCTGTCGGACATCGGCAAGCAAGCGGTGACGCGCCTGAACGACCTGGGCGTGATCATCGACGTGTCGCAGATGTCGACCCAGGCCCTGGAGCAAGTCGCACAACTGAGCCGCACGCCCCTGGTGGCCTCCCATTCGGCGCCACGGGCGATGGTGGACATCCCGCGTAACCTCAGCGACAAGGAACTGCAACTGATCAAGGCCAGCGGCGGCGTGGTGCAGATCGTCGGCTTCTCCCAATACCTGCGCCCGCTGACGCAAAAGACCCAGGACAGACTCAACGCCCTGCGCGAACGCTTCGACCTGCCGCCACTGCCCAACCTGGCGATGGCGCTGATGCCCGGCGACCCGATCATCGCCGCCTGGCCGGAACAGAGGTTTGGCGAATACGCCGGCCAGCTCTACGGCATTCTCGAAGAAGAACCCAAGGCCAGCCTCAAGGACCTGGGGGACGCCATCGACTACACCGTGCGCAAGATCGGCATCGACCACGTCGGCATCAGCTCGGACTTCAACGAAGGCGGCGGTGTGAAAGGCTGGGAGAACGTCGGCGACATCCGCAACGTCACCGCCGAATTGCTGACCCGCGGCTACTCCGAAGCCGACATCGCCAAACTGTGGGGCGGCAATTTCCTGCGAGTCTGGGATCAGGTCCAGAAAGCCGCCCGCCCCGCTGTCGTCTCGATCCAGAAGGCGGCCCAACCATGAATGAGCGTCGTACCTTCCTCAAGCAGGCCGGGATCCTCGCCGCGGGCCTGCCGCTCGCCGCCAACCTGCCCGCCACGGCCAGCGCCGATTCTCTGCCGCCACTGCCCAGGGATAAATGGGCGCAACTACGCTCACTGTTCAACCAGGACCCGGACTACCTGCACTTCTCCAACTTCCTGATCACCACCCACCCGCGCCCGGTGCGCGAGGCCATCGAGCGGCACCGCGCCGCCCTGGATAAAAACCCGGGGCTGTTGATGGACTGGGATCTGGGCGTCACCGAAGAACGCGAGGAAAACGTCCGCACCTGGGCCGGCCGCTACCTGCAAGCGACGCCGAAGCAGATCGCCCTCACCGGCAGCACCACCGAAGGTTTGTCGATCATCTACGGCGGCGTCCACGTGGCGGCCGACCAGGAAATCCTCACCACCGCCCACGAACACTACGCCACCCACACCATCCTCGACCTGCGCACCCAAAGGACGGGGACACGGGTGCGCAAGATCAAGCTGTTCGAGAACGCCCACGACGCCAGCCATGAGCAGATCCTCACGGCCATCGACCGCAACATCCGCCCCGGAACCCGGGTGCTGGGCATGACCTGGGTGCACTCGGGCAGCGGCGTGAAGCTGCCGATCGACAAGATCGGCGCCCTGGTGGACAAGCACAACCAGGGCCGCAGCGATGAGCAGCGGATCATTTTTGTGGTGGACGGCGTGCACGGTTTCGGCGTCGAAGACCTCAGCTTCCCCGCCATGAATTGCGACTTTTTCATCGCTGGCACCCACAAGTGGATGTTCGGCCCGCGCGGCACGGGCCTGGTGTGCAGCCGCAGCGAAGCGCTCAAGTACGTCACGCCGATCATCCCGACCTTCTCCGAAGCCACGGCGTTTTCCACCGTCATGACCCCGGGGGGCTACCACGCTTTCGAGCATCGCTGGGCGGCCGACGAGGCGTTCAAGTTGCACCTGCAACTGGGCAAGGCCGAGGTGCAGGCACGCATCCATGCCCTCAACAGCTACCTGAAAAAGCAATTGGTGGCACAGCCGCAGATCGAACTGGTCACGCCCCTGAGCCCGGAGCTGTCCGCCGGTTTCACCTTCTTCCGGGTCAAGGGTCGCGACAGCGACGAGATCGCCGCCTACCTGATGAAGAACCGGGTGATCGCCGACGCCGTGCATCGCGACGCCGGGCCGGTGGTCCGTACCGCACCGGGGCTGCTCAACACCGAAGCCGAGATCGATCGCTTCATGGGGTTGCTGGGCAAAACGCTCTGAGCCGAACCTTTTTGACCTTATCGAGAGAGATGGATGAACAGTTTTTCGCTGAAGTTTTTCCCGGCATTGGCCCTCGCCGCCCTGCTGCCCTCCGGCGCCCAGGCGTCGCAACCGGGCCAGGTTTTCCGCGACTGCAAGGACTGCCCGGAAATGGTCGTACTGCCCACCGGCACCTTCCAGATGGGCACCCCGGACGACGAAGTGGGCCGCGAACCCGACGAAGGCCCGCTGCACCCGGTGACGTTTGCCAAGCCGCTGGCGATCAGTCGCTTCCAGGTACTCAAGGGCGAATGGTTCGCCTACCTGCGCGACACCGGCTACACCATGCCCGACGGCGATGAGCGCCCCGGTCGGGCGTGCAAGGCCGGCATCCCGGACTACCAGGGCAGCGACCCGCGCAAGCAGTACACCGACCGGCACCCGGCGGTGTGCATGGATTTCGCCGAGGCCAATGCCTACGTGGCGTGGTTGTCGAAAAAGACTGGCAAACCGTATCGGCTGGTCAGCGAGTCCCTGCGCGAATACGCGGCACGCGGCGGCAGCACCGGGCCGTTCCCCTTCCCGTTCGATGAAGGCAAGGCCTACAGCATCGCCCAGCACGCCAACACCTACGGCGCGGCCGACGGCTACAACTTCACCGCCCCGGCCGGCAGTTTCCCGCCCAACGCCTTCGGCGTGTACGACATGCACGGCAACATCTACGAATGGACCGCCGATTGCTACAACGAAAACTACGTGGGCGCGCCGAGCGACGGCAGCGCCTGGCTGACCGGCAAGTGCGAGTTCAAGCGCATCCGCGGCAACGACTGGGGCGAGGCGCCGGTGTTCTCCCGCTCCGGCAACCGCAACGCGCTGGTGCCGGATAATCGGGGGGACTGGATTGGTTTTCGGGTGGCGCGGGATATGTAAATCAACCTGCCCGACACAGACAGGCGTTTGTGGCGAGGGAGCTAGCTCCCGCTGGGCTGCGCAGCGGCCCCAAGATTTTGCGGTCGCTGCGCAACCGAGCGGGAGCAAGCTCCCTCGCCACAATAATGTGTGTCAGACGGTTCCTCACTAAATGCCCTTTCCTCTCAATCGTTCTACAGGTGGGCGCGCCCCAACCCGGCGTGCCGCCGTCTTCCAGCCATGCGGTGAATGCCCCGCGATGGCCTTCGCCCTTTTCATCTAGCAGGGAAACCTCCATGAGCCAACCAAAACGCGGGGTGATCAATGAATTGTTCACCCTGCTCAAACCCTTCCGGCTGATTGTCATCGGCGCCATCCTGCTGGGCATGGTCGGTGGCCTGAGCGTGACCGTGCTGCTGGCGACCATCAACCAGGTGCTGCACGCCGAAGGCGGGTTGAGCCACACCGTGGTGGGCGTGTTCGCCGGGTTGTGCCTGCTGGCCCTGGTCAGCTCCATCTGTTCCGACATCGGCACCAACTACGTCGGCCAGAAGATCATCGCCAAACTGCGCAAGGAGCTGGGGGAAAAAGTCCTCTCGGCGCCCATCCAGCAGATCGAACGCTACCGCAGCCATCGCCTGATCCCGGTGCTGACCCACGACGTCGACACCATCAGCGATTTCGCCTTCGCCTTCGCCCCTCTCGCCATCTCCCTGACCGTCACCCTCGGGTGCATGGGTTACCTGGCCATGCTGTCGTGGCCGATGTTCCTGATGATGGTCGTGGCGATTGTCATCGGCACCGTGGTGCAGTACATCGCCCGCGGTCGTGGGATCAAGGGTTTCATGGAGGCTCGCGACTCCGAGGACGAATTGCAGAAGCACTACAACGCCATCGCCGAAGGCGCCAAGGAACTGCGTATCCATCGCCCCCGTCGGCAACGCATGTTCGTCTCAGGCATCGAGCAAACCGCCGACAAGATCTGCGACACGCAGATCCGCTCGGTGAACATCTTCGTGATCGCCAAGACCTTCGGCTCGATGCTGTTCTTCGTGGTGATCGGCCTGGCCCTGGCCCTGCAATCGCTGTGGCCGAGCGCCGACAAAGCGGTGATGAGCGGTTTCGTGCTGGTGTTGCTGTACATGAAAGGCCCACTGGAGCACCTGATCGGCACCCTGCCGATCGTCAGCCGTGCGCAGATCGCCTTTCGCCGCATCGCCGAGTTGTCGGAGCAGTTTTCATCCCCTGAACCGCACCTGCTGCTCAATGACCAGGGCCAGCCGAAAACCCCGGTGCAGACCCTGGAGCTGAGCAATGTGGCCTACAGCTTCCCGGCGGTGGAAGGCGCCACGCCGTTCCGCCTGGGGCCGGTGAACCTGAAGATCGACCAGGGCGACATCGTGTTCATCGTCGGTGAAAACGGCTGTGGCAAGACCACGCTGATCAAGCTGCTGTTGGGCCTGTACGCGCCGCAGCAAGGGGAAATCCGCCTCAACGACCACGTGGTGACGGCCGTGACCCGCGACGACTATCGACAGTTGTTCACGACGATTTTCGCCGACTACTACCTGTTCGACGACATCGTCCAGGGCGACACCCATATCCCGGACGACGCCAACCAATACCTGCAACGCCTGGAGATCGCCCACAAGGTCAGCGTGCGCGACGGCGCCTTCACCACCACCGACCTGTCCACCGGCCAACGCAAGCGCCTGGCACTGGTCAATGCGTGGCTGGAAGAACGCCCGGTGCTGGTCTTCGACGAATGGGCCGCCGACCAGGACCCGACCTTCCGGCGGATTTTCTACACCGAGCTGCTGCCGGACCTCAAGCGCCTGGGCAAGACCATCATCGTGATTTCCCACGACGACCGTTACTTCGACGTGGCCGACCAATTGGTGCGCATGGAAGCCGGCCGTGTCATCACCGAATTGCAATCCGCGTAAATAATCACGATTCTCATTCTGGTTTTTCCGGGGTCGTGCGTCCTAATTAAGAATTGATGACAACTACCCCCCTATTAAAACTAAAACCTGCAAGAGTGAAACACATGCCAGCAACTCCGGGGATTCCACGTTTTACCAAGGCACTGATCATGCGCCGCCTGCTGCAACCAGGCTTCAGCGCCACCGCGTTCAGCCTGGCACTGGCCATGCCGTTCAGCGCGCAGGTCCAGGCACAGGAAGTCGACCTCAATATTCCGGCGCAGTCGCTGGCCAGTGCCCTGCAGGCGTTGAGCAATCAATCGAACATGCAAGTGCTCTACAGCGCCAACGATGTCCAGGGCCTGCGCAGCCAGCCGGTCAGCGGCCGGTTGTCGCCGGCCCAAGCGTTGTCGCAGATGCTGGTGGGGACCGGCGTCATGTTCACCATTCAAGGCAACACGGCCAGCGTGCGCGCCAGGACGGCGGGCGACTCGCTGGAACTGGGCGCCACCACCATCACCGGTAAATCCGTGGAGTCCGCCTACGGTCCGGTGGACGGTTACGTCGCCACCCGCAGCGCCACCGGCACCAAGACCGACACGCCGATCCTGGAGATCCCGCAGACCATCAACGTGGTCACCGCCGAGCAGGTCGCCACCCAGGGCGCACGCAACCTGACCCAGGCCCTGCGCTACACGCCGGGGCTGAACACCGGCGGCTTCACCGACCGCAACGCCATCGCCGACGAAATCACCAGCCGGGGATTCTCGCCCACGCCGCTGTACCTCGACGGGGCCTACCTGCCCTACGCCGGCAGCCTCGGCGGCGCGCCGCAAATCGACCCGTACACCCTGGAACGCATCGAAGTGCTCAAGGGCCCCTCGTCGGTGCTGTACGGGCAGAACCAGCCCGGCGGCCTGATCAACATGGTCTCCAAGCGCCCGACCACGGAACAGCGCAGCCAGATCAAGCTGGGCGCGGGCAGCTACAGCCGGGTCAACGGCGCGTTCGACACCAGCGGCCCGATCGACGACCAGAAGGAATTCAGTTATCGCGTCATCGGCGTGGCGAAAAAAGGCAACCAACAGGTCGATCACACCCACAGCGAACGCATGCTGCTGGCGCCGAGCCTGACCTGGGCGCCCAACGAAGACACCTCGCTGACCGTGCTGGCGCAGATCCAGCGCGACGACGGCCTGGAGGACTACCAGGCGCTGCCGAGGATCGGCTCCCTGGAGCGCGGCCCCAACGGCCAGCGGATCGACCGGGACTTTTTCTCCGGCGATACGCGGTGGAACGACTACAAGCGCGACCAGTTCATCCTGGGCTACGACTTCAGCCACAACCTCACCGATGACCTGAAATTCCGCTCCACGGCGCGCTACACCGACGTGCGTGACCAGTACCGGGGGTTCTACCTGCGCAGCTTCGTCACCACCGGTGGCGTGACTGACCAGACCCAGGCCAACCGCGTAAAACTCGACTGGCAGCAGCACAACACCGCCTACACCGTCGATAACAACGTGGAATACAAATTCAACACCGGCGCCCTGGAACACACCACCCTGGCGGGCGTGGACTATCGTCATTTCAACCGCAAGTACGACGGCTACAACGCCTACAACGTCGCGCCGATCGACCTGTACGGCAATAACAACAACTACGACACCGGCAGCGTGACCCCGACGCTGGACACCAAGTGGGACAACACCGTTCGCCAGACCGGCGTCTACCTGCAGGACCAGATCAAGCTGGACAAGTGGATCCTGACCGTGGGTGGCCGCCAGGACTGGGCCGAAGTGGACAACAAGGACCTGCTGGCGGGCACCGTCTCGTCACTGCGTGACAACAAGTTCACCGGCCGGGTGGGCCTGACCTATGTCACCGATTTCGGCCTGGCGCCGTACATCAGCTACTCGGAATCCTTCCTGCCGACCACCGGCACGGACGCTAGCGGCAACGCCTTCAAGCCGACCGAAGGCGAGCAATACGAAGTGGGCGTGAAGTACCAGCCGTTCGACAAGACGATGATTACCGCCTCGGTGTTCCAGATCAAACAGAAGAACCTGGTGACCGCCGACCCCGCCGATCCGCAGAACTCGATCCAGTCGGGCCAGGTGCGTTCACGGGGCGTTGAATTGGAAGTCAAATCCACGGTCGACAACATCGACGTCATGGCCGCTGCCACCTACCTCGACTCGTTCTACACCAAGGACAACTACGGCAACGAGGGCAACCGCAGCGAACAACAGGCTCCGTTCTCCGCCACGCTGTGGGTCGACTACCACTTCACCCAGGCCGTCCTCAATGGCCTGACCTTCGGCGCAGGCGCCCGCCACACCGGCCGCAAGCCGGGCGATGCGGCCAACTCGTTCGACGTACCGGCCTTCACCGTGTTCGACACCACCATCAGCTATGACATGGGCAAGGCCACCTCGAGCCTGCGTGGCGTCACCACCAGCCTGAACGTGCAGAACGTCTTCGACCGCGAATACGTGTCCCACTGCAACTACTCGTTCGGCTGCTACTACGGCCAGGAACGCGTGGCCTCGCTGGACGTGACCTACGACTTCTAAGCAACACCGCACACAAAAAAACCGGGCCTGGCCCGGTTTTTTTGTGCCTGCAAAATACTGAAATCACCACAAAACAACTGTGGGAGCGAGCTTGCTCGCGATGGCGGTGTATCAGGCACTTAAGTGCTGGCTGACCTGCCGCTATCGCGAGCAAGCTCGCTCCCACAGGGGATCTGTGGCCTATGCAAATTCTGAGACCACCCACAGTTGTTTTGTGGTGTTTCAGGCAGTGAGTGCAATCCGCAAGGCTTGGCTCAATTGCGCGTACACCTCGTCAATCTCCGGCACCACGCTCTGCAAACGCAGGTAGTCGTGGATCAGGCCGGTGTATTCGATCAGCTCCACGCTTACCCCCTGTTCCTGCAAGCGCCGGGCGTAGGCGCGGCCTTCGTCGAGCAGCGGGTCATGGCCGGCCAGGGCGATCAGGGCCGGGGCCAGGCCTGGGTAACCGGGTGCCAGCAACGGCGAGAAACGCCAGTCCAGGCGATCGCTGGGCTCATTGGCGTAGTGCCGGTAGAACCACTCCAGGGTTTCGCTCTCCAGCAGATACCCTTCGCCGAACAACTCGGTGGATGGGCTGCTGGTGGACGCATCGGTCACCGGGTAGCAGAGCAACTGAAAGCACGGTTGGATCGCCAGGGAGGCGGGTTCCAGGGCCGCTTGCAGCGCAAGCACCGTCGCCAGTGTCGCGCCGACGCTGTCGCCGCCGAACGCCACGCGGCTGAGGTCCAGGCCTTCGGCGCGGGCCTGCCGGGCCAGCCAGTCGAGGGCATCGGCGCCGTCGTTCAGCGGGGTCGGGAAGGTATGTTCCGGGGCCAGGCGATAGCCCACCGACAACACCGCGCACGGCGTCCGGGCGCAGAATTCGCGGCAGACACCATCGTGGGAGTCCAGGCTGCCGACCACATAGCCGCCGCCGTGAAAGTACACCAGCACCGGCAACACCTGGGCCGCAGCCGTGGCCGGACGATACAGACGCAGGGTCAGCGGCGCACCGTCACGGGCGGTGAATGTGTGAGCGGCGCACTGCACATCCGCCGGAGCGTTCCAGCGCAATTGCCCGGTGGTACGCTCGAACGCCTCGCGGGCCTGGGCCGGCGTCGACAGGTGAAACGGCCCGGGGCCCTCGGCCTGGCTTTCTTCGGCCAGGTCGAGGAAGGCGTTGAGTTCCGGATGCAGGGACATCGCAGGGGTTCCTTGTGAAAAACCATGGGTAAAAGATGAGCCACTCAGGCTCATGCAAAACCCTGTGGCGAGGGAGCTTGCTCCCGCTGGGCTGCACAGCAGCCCCAATGGCCAGCACCTCGGTGGGTCAGTTGTTTCGAGAGGGCTGGTTTTGGGGCCGCTTCGCAGCCCAGCGGGAGCAAGCTCCCTCGCCACAGGTTCGGTGCTGGCTATCTTCCTCCAGGCGACGGCGGGTTCCTCATATAACGATGAACCCGCCCCCATCCTTAGGCAGCCTGCGCCACGCAGTGCTCGATCAACGCTTCCAGTTCCTCCTGGTACGCGCGCATCAATCCCTCGACGGTCTCGGCACGGTAGCGGCGGGTGCTGAAGATGCAGCGCAGCGCCAGGCGCCCGTCGTACACCTGCCCCACCACTTCCAGCCAGTTGCCCAACGCGGCATGGGGGCTGTAGCAACTGCCGTAGCTTTCCGCCGCTGGCACCAGCAACGCCTTGTCGTCGAAACTCTGGTCGAACTGCCCCAGGTAGTTGAACGTCACCCGCGCCTGGGGGGCGCGGCCCAGGGTGGCGGCCATCGGCTCGCCGCTCATGTAGCGCAACACGCCATAGCCCAACCCCTTGTTCGGCACGGCGGCCAACTGCCGCTGCACCGCCCGCACCGACGTGCCGATGTCGGCGTCCGGGCTCGGGGCCAGGCGCACCGGGAACATGCTGGTGAACCAGCCCAGGCTGCGGCTCAGGTCGATATCCTTGACCAAATCCTCGCGACCATGCCCCTCCAGCTGGATCAGCACCGAAGGCTGCTGGCTCCAGCGGCACAACACCCGGCTCAGCGCCGCCAGCAACACGTCGTTGATCTGCGTCTGGTAGACCGCCGGCACCTGTTTGAGCAACTGCTGGGTGTGCTGCTCCGACAGGCTCAAATGCGCGACCGACTGGTACTGCACCTGGTTCTTGCCCCGCGGGTTGTCACACGGCAACTCGCTGCCCGGCTGGTCGATCTGCTCCAGCCACCAGGCTTTTTCCTGGGCCGGATAATCCCGTGCATAGGCCTGCAAGCCCTCGGCCCAGGCCCGGTAGCTGCTGGTGCGTATCGGCAGGTTCGGCGTCTGGCCGTCGCTGTAGGCCGCATAAGCGGTCTGCAAATCCTGCAGGAGCAAACGCCACGACACCGTGTCGATGACCAGGTGATGAATGACCATCAGCACACGAATCTCACCACTGCCCAAGGTCACGTGCGCGGTGCGCCACACCGGCCCGTTGTGCACATCGAGGCTGCGCTGTACCTGTTCGGCGTACAGCTCCAGCTCGGCTTCATCGGCCACCGTGTGCTGCCACAACAAGGGTTCGCTGGCCCACTGCGCCTGCATTTCCTCCAACGCCTGGTAATGTTGCAGGTGACGCCCGCCGACCTCACTGAAGCGCAGGCGCAAGGCGTCGTGCTGCTGCATCATGCCGCGCAACGCCAATTCCAGCGCCGTCAGGTTCAACCCCTGGCGGGCCCGCAGCATCAACGCCTGGTTGTAGTGGTGGGGTTCACTCATGCGCTGGTCAAACCACCATTGCTGGATCGGAATCAGGTTGAACTGCCCTTCGCCCGCCACCTGGGTCACATCCTCGACCGTCACGGCAAGCGTGTTCGAACGCTGGTCGAAAATCGCCTCGATGGTCTGGCCACGCATCAGGTCCCGCAGCTTGAGCTCCATCTTCAGCTCCGGATGGTTGCGTACCCGCGAAACCACTTGCAGGCTGAGGATCGAGTCACCGCCCAACTCGAAGAAGTTGTCGGTGATGCCCACCCTCTCGACCTGCAACACCTCGGCCCAGACCTCGGCCAACAGCTGCTCATCGCGGTTGCGCCCGGGCACATACTCGGCGCCCTTGAATTCCGGCTCTGGCAGGGCCTGGCGGTCGAGCTTGCCGTTCGGCGTGACCGGCAACGCCTCCAGGCAGATGACCTGGGCCGGCACCATGTAATCCGGCAACAGCGCCCGCAGCTCGGCCTTGAGCCGATCACCGATGGCCATGCCCTCGGGGGTGACCACGTAGCCGATCAGTTGCTTGCCCGAGGCACTGTCGCGGGCGATCACCAACGCATCGCTGACGTCGTCCAACTGTCGCAAGCTGGCTTCGATTTCCCCCAGTTCGATGCGGAAACCCCGCACCTTGATCTGGTGGTCGATACGCCCGACGTAATCGAGCACCCCGTCAACACGCTGGCGCACCAGGTCGCCGCTGCGGTACAGGCGATCGCCCGGCTGGCCGAACGGGTCCGGCACGAAGCGCTCGGCACTCAGGTCCGGGCGGCGGTGATAACCACGGGCGATCCCCTCGCCACCGATGTACAACTCGCCGGCAATGCCCGGCGGCAACGGGTTGAGGTTGTCGTCCAGGACATACAAGGCGCGCTCGCCCACCGCCCGCCCGATCGGCGCGTAGGCGGCTTCGCAACGTTCGCTGGCCGGCACCTTCCACAACATGGGCGTGACCACGGTTTCCGTCGGGCCATAGCCGTTGGTGAAGCATTGCGGGCGCAGCGCCGCCTTCACTTGCTCGAAGGTCTGGTCCGGCACCGCATCGCCGCCGAAGCAGTACACCCGCACCGGCGGTGGCGCCAGCTGGCTGTGGGCAGCGTATTCGGCCAGTTGCTTGAGGTAGGCCGGCGGGAAGCAGGCGATGGTGATGCCGTGGCGGTGCAAGGCGTCGAAGGTCTGCTCCGGCGTCCACAGCGCGCCGTCGCGAATCACCAGGGTGCCGCCGCTCAATAGCGTGCTCAGCCAGCGCTCATGGGCGCCGTCGAAGGCGAACGACATGAAATGCAGCTCACGGGTGTGCTCGTCCATGTCATACAGCCCGGCGATGGCCTGGCAATGCATGCTCATCGGCCTGTGCGCCACGGCGACGCCTTTGGGTCGGCCGGTGGAGCCGGAGGTGTAGATCAGGTAGGCCAGGTTGCCACCCAGCAAGCCGCTGTGCGGCGGCAGGTCACTGTAGCCACGGCTGTCGAAACCGTCGATGACCAGGCGCGCCAAACCGTCGAGTTCAGGCAGGCGCCCCTGCACCCGGCTGTGGGTCAGCAACAGCGCCATGGCCGAATCTTCGATCATGAACGCCAGGCGCTCGGGTGGGTAATCGATGTCCAGCGGCACATACGCCGAGCCGCTTTTCATCACCGCCAGCAGCGCCACGACCATGTCCACCGAACGCTCCAGGGCCACGCCGACCACCACTTCCGGGCCGGCGCCGAGTTCGATCAAACGGTGGGCCAGGCGGTTGGCCCGACGCTCCAGTTCGCCATAGTCCAGCGAGTCGTCGCCACACACCAGCGCCGTGGCCTGCGGACGCGACCGGGCATGTCGGCCAATCAGTTCCGGCAGCAACTGCGCCTGATAGCAGCCGTTCGGTGCCGCGCTCCATTGCTCGAAGGCCTGCCACTGCTCCAGCGACAAGCGCTGCAGGTTGCCCAGGCACGCGTGGGGCGCATTGATCATTGCTTCCAGGGTGTCTTCCAGGGTCCGGCGGATTCGCTCCACCGCTTCGACACTGAAGGCGTTGCGCAGGAACAGGTACTCGATGGACAGCGTTTCGCCCAGGTTGACCGCCAGGTCCATCGGGAAGTTGGTCACGTCATGATTGCGCGACTCGCCGAAGCTCAGGCCGGTGTCCTGCTGGTCGCCCAGGCGTTCGTCGATGGGGTAGTTCTCGAACACGATGATGCTGTCGAACAAGCCCTGCCCGCCCAGGCCCGACCAGCGCTGGATGTCCGCCAGTGGCGCATGGGAATGCTCACGCAGGTCCAGGTTGTAGGCCTGCAACTGCTGCAGCCATTGATCCAGCGGCTGCTCCGGGTCCAGGGTCTGGATCACCGGCAAGGTGTTGATGAACAGGCCAAGGATGTTGTCGGCGTTGACCAGCCCCGCCGGACGCCCGGCGACGGTGGCGCCAAAGACCACGGTGTTTTGCCCGGTGAAGCGCTGCAGCAACAGCAGCCACGCCCCTTGGATCAAGGTGTTCGGTGTGATCTGCAAGGCGCGGCAGGCCTGTTGCAGCCGCGCGGTCTGCGCCGCGTCCCAGCGCGAATACAGCGCCTGGTGCCCCGGCAATGCCGCGACATACCGCGGGAACATCGCCTGGTTGAGGGAGGTCGCCTGTTCCAATGGGTCGAGGCGGCTGCGCCAGAAGCGCTCCAGCGCACCCTGGTCCTGGCGTTGCAGCCATTCGATGAATTCGCGGTAGCGACCATTGCGGCTTGGCACCTGCCCATGGGCGTAGAACTGCAACACCTCACCGAACAAGCGCGAACTGCTCCAGCCGTCCATGAGGATGTGATGGCAGGTCCAGATCATCTGGTAGCGGTCGTCTTCCAGGCGCAGCAACAGCACCCGTTGCAAGGGCGCACGGCTCAAGTCGAAACCGGCCAGGTAATCGGCGGTCGCCCGGGCGCTGATCGCCTGCTCGCTGATGTCCTGTCCTCGCCAGTCTTCGATCTGCAACGGCAACTCAACGTAACGGTGGACGATTTGCACCGGCGCGCTCAAGCCATCCTGCCAGTGGAAACTGGTGCGCAGGATGTCCTCCCGCTCGATCACCGCGGTCCAGGCCCGGGCGAAACGCTCGGTGTCCAGGCCGTGTACCGGCAGGCTGATCTGGTTGATGTACAAGCCGGAGCTGTCGTCGGCCAGGGTGTGGAACAGCATGCCGTCCTGCATCGGCGACAGCGGGTAGATGTCCTCCACCTGGGCCACGGGCACCGGCAGGCCGTTGAGTTGCGACTGGCTCAGGCGCGCCAGCGGGAAGTCGGAAGGTGTCAGGCCCTGGTGCCCGTCGGTGCAGCAGTGGTCGATCAGTTGTTGCAACGCCACCGCGTAGGCATCGGCCAACTGCTGGAGCGTGGCCTCGTCGAAGACATCGCCACTGAAAGTCCAGTCCAGGGACAACTGGCCGTTGAAGATCCGCCCGTCGAGGGTCAGCCAGTTGCCCAGCGCCACGTCATCGCCGTGCCCTGCGCCACTGCCCTCCTCGCTTGGCACGAACAGCGCCTGCTCATCGAAGCTCTGGTCGAACTGCCCCAGGTAGTTGAAGGTGATGCGCGCTGGCGGCAGTTTTGCCAGCCGCTGCTGGACCGCTTCGGCACCGAGGTAGCGCAGGACGCCGTAGCCCAGGCCCTTGTTCGGCACCGCGCGCAGCTGTTCCTTGATCCGCTTGATCGACTCGGCCGGGTCGCTGGCCGGTGTCAGCAACACCGGGAACAGGCTGGTGAACCAACCGACGGTGCGGCTCAGGTCGATGCCATCGAACAGCTCTTCGCGGCCATGGCCTTCGAGCTGCACCAGGCAGGCCGGTTGCCCGGTCCATTGGCAGACCACTTGCGCCAGGGCGCTGAGCAGCAAATCGTTGACCTGGGTGCGATAGGCCGTCGGCGCTTGCTTGAGCAGACGCTGGGTCTGGGTAGCGTCCAGGCGTGTGCTCACCGAACGGCCATGGGCCGCGGCCTGGCTGCCTTCGGGACGGGCCCGTGGTAACGGCGGCAGAGGCTGATCCAATTGCCCGACCCAGTAATCCAGCTCCTTGTTCAGGGTTTCGCTGTGGGCGTAGTCCTGCAACTGAGCGGCCCAGGCCTTGAACGCCGTGGACTTGCCCGGCAAGGCCGGCGCCTGGTTCGCCCGTAATTGGCGGTAGACGTTTTGCAGGTCTTCCAGCAGCACCCGCCACGACACGCCGTCCATGACCAGGTGATGAATCGCCAGGTGCAGGCGCGAACTGCCGTCCTGCACCGCGATCAGGCTGCAGCGCAGCAACGGGCCGTGCTGCAGGTCGAGGCTGCGTTGCGCCTGGTCGGCGATGGCGACGATCTCGGCGGCGTTCTGGGCGGTGCGCTGCCAGATCTCCAGCGGTGGCTCATCCACGGCCTGATGGCTGGCGTGCCAGCGGCCATCGTCGGCCTGGGTGAACCGCAGGCGCAGGGCATCGTGATGGGCCACCACGTGCCGCAGGGCCTGTTGCAGATGGGCGATGTCCAGAGGTTCGCGCGGGGTCAACAGGACCGATTGGTTCCAGTGGTCGCGGTGCGGGATATCGCTGGCGAAAAACCAGTGCTGCATCGGCACCAGCAAGCTGTCGCCGGTGACCGGTGCCAGGTCGATCACCGCCTCATCGGCCACCATGGCGACCCGCGCCAGGGCCTGGATGGTCTGGTGCAGGAACAGGTCCTTGGGAGCCAGGCCGATGCCTTGGGCACGCGCCCGGCTGACCACCTGGATCGAGTTGATCGAGTCGCCACCCAGGGCGAAGAAGTTGTCGGCGGTGCCCACCCGCTCGACGCCGAGCACCCCTTGCCAGATCTCCACCAGCGCCCGCTCGATGGCGTTGACCGGTGCCGTGAATGCCTCTTGACGTTCGGCCAGGTCCGGCGCCGGCAGCGCCTTGCGGTCGAGTTTGCCGTTCGGGCTCAGCGGCATGTGTTCCAGGCGGGTCAGGTGCGTCGGCACCATGTGTTCCGGCAGGTTCAGGCGCAAATGGACCAGAAGCGCTTCACGCAGCAGCGACCAATCACCGGTTGCCTCGGCCTGGACGACCACGTAGCCGCTCAGCACCTTGCCGCTGCGGCTGTCCTGGGCCACCACCACCGCTTCGCGCACCGCCGCATGTTCAAGCAGGCGCGCTTCGATCTCGCCCAATTCGATACGGAACCCGCGGACCTTCACCTGATGGTCGATCCGGCCGATGTAGTCGATCACCCCGTTCGGGCGATAGCGCGCCAGGTCGCCGGTGCGGTACAGCCGCTCGCCGGCCACGAACGGGCTGGCGACGAAACGCTCGGCGGTCAGTTCGGGGCGGCGGTGATAACCGCGGGCCAGGCCCTGGCCGCTGAGGTACAGCTCGCCGTTGACGCCGCTCGGCACCGGGTTCAGTTCATCGTCGAGGATGTAGGTCATCAGGTTGGCAATCGGCTCGCCAATCGGCACCGCATCGCGCCCTTCGTCGCGGCAGGTCCAATGGGTCACGTCGATGGCCGCTTCGGTCGGACCGTACAGGTTATACAGCCGGGCATCGGGCAACTTGGCGAACACCTGCTGCTGGGCATCCACCGGCAGGGCTTCGCCGCTGCAGACAATACGGGTCAGGCTGGTGCAACGACTGACGTTGGCGTCGAGCACGAACGCTTGCAGCATCGACGGCACGAAATGCAGGGTGGTGATGCTTTCCCGTTCGATCAGGCTGACCAGCTTCTGCGGATCGCGATGATCCCCCGGTGCCGCGACGACCAGGCGTACGCCCGTCATTAGCGGCCAGAAGAATTCCCAGACCGACACGTCGAAACTGAACGGGGTCTTCTGCAAGACACTGTCGCCCGCCTCCAGGCCATAGGCCTGTTGCATCCAGCACAAGCGGTTGGTCAGCGCGCCATGGCTGTTGCCGGCGCCCTTGGGCTTGCCGGTGGAGCCAGAGGTGTAGATCACATAGGCCAGGTTCTCGGCGACGACCCGGGAAGGTGGGTTGTCGGTGGGATAGTCCCGCAGCCAGGCGTCGTCCCCATCCAGCACCAAGGGGGTGACACCGCCCCCTGTGGGAGCGAGCTTGCTCGCGATAAGGCCCTCACCTTCAACATCACTATTGACTGGACCACCGCCATCGCGAGCAAGCTCGCTCCCACAGGACAGCGGTAGTTGGTTGAGCAACGAGCTTTGGGTCAGCAGCAGCTCGATGCCGCTGTCCTCGATCATGTAGGCCAGGCGCTCCGTCGGGTACTCCGGGTCCAGCGGCACGTAGGCGCCGCCGGCCTTGAGGATCGCCAGCAGGCCGACGACCATCTCCACGCTGCGCTGCACCGCGATGCCCACCAGCACATCCGGGCCGATGCCGCGGGCGATCAAGGCGTGGGCCAACTGGTTGGCGCGGGCGTTGAGCTGGGCATAGCTCAGCGATTGCCCTTCGAACACCAGTGCCTCGGCGTGCGGGTCACGCTCGACCTGGGCTTCGATCAACTGATGCACCGGAACATGGTTCGGGTAGTCGGCGTAGGTGCGGTTCCAGTCCTCGACGATCACTCGCCGCTGCGCCCCGTCCAGCATCGGCAGTTCGGCGATGCGCTGGGCCGGGTGGGCGACGATGGCGCGCAACAGGTTCAGCCAGTGCTCGCCCAGGCGGGCGATGGTGCCCGGTTCGAACAGGTCGCGGGCATAGGTCAACGCGGCGCTGAGGCCATCGGCGTATTCGAAGGTGTCCAGGGTCAGGTCGAACTGCGCGGTACCTGAGTCCCAGGTCAGTTGTTCCAGGCTCAGGCCCGGCAACGCCGACAGATCCCGGCGGGCCTCGCTGGCATGGTTGAACATCACCTGGAACAACGGCGTGTGACTCAGGTTGCGCGCCGGTTCCAGCCGTTCCACCAGTTGTTCGAACGGCAGGTCCTGGTGGGCCTGGGCGCCCAGTGCGCGTTGCTTGACCTGATCGAGCAACTGGTCGAACCGCAGGTTGCCGTCGATGTCGGCCTTGAGCACCTGGGTGTTGACGAAGAAGCCCAGCAGGCGCTCGGTTTCCTCCCGGTTACGGTTGGCGATCGGCACGCCGACGCGGATGTCGTCCTGGCCGCTGTAGCGGTGCAGCAAGGTCTGGAAGCCGGCGAGCAAGAGCATGAACAGCGTGCTGTTGTGTTGCTGGGCCAGGCGCTTGAGGCCTTCGGCCAAAGCCGGCTCGATGACGATGGGCAGCCGTGCGCCCCGATAGCTTTGCTGGGCCGGGCGCGGATGGTCGGTCGGCAGTTCGAGAATCGGTTGTTCGCCGCCCAACTGCTCGAGCCAGTAATCGAGTTGACGTTGTTGCTCCCCCGCCGCCAGCCATTGCCGCTGCCAGTGGCCGTAGTCGGCGTACTGGATCGGCAGCGGCGCCAGCGCCACGGGCTGGCCCTGGCTGAAACCCGCGTACAACTGCAGCAGGTCGTCGACCATGATCTGCATCGACCAGGCATCGGACACGATGTGGTGCTGGGTCAGGATCAGCACATGCTCATCAGCCCCCAGTTGCAACAACTTGACCCGCAGCAACGGACCGCGCTGCAAATCGAACAATCGTCGGGTTTCGGCTTCGATCAAGCCGCGCAAGGCCTGTTCATCGATACCGGCGTCCACCGATTCCACCGCCAGGGTCAGCGGCGCCGGTGCATCGATCACTTGCAGGGGACGCTCATTGTCGAGCACGAAGCGGGTCCGCAGACTCTCGTGACGCGCCACCAGTGCATCGAAGCTCTGTTGCAACGCGGCACGGTCGAGGGCACCGCGCAAACGCAGCGCGGCGGGAATGTGATAGGCGCTGCTGGTGGGTTCCAGTTGCCAGAGGAACCACTGCCGCTGCTGGGCGAACGAGAGCGCCAGCGGCTGGTCGCGAGGAATACGGGGGATGCTCGGCTCATCATTCGCCGACGCCGTGCCCAGGGCCTCGACAAACGCTCGCAGGCTGTTGTGGGCGAACAACAGGCGCAACGGCACCTGGACATTCAGTTGCTGGCGAATCCGCGACATCACCTGGGTGGCCAGCAAGGAATGGCCGCCCAGTTCGAAGAAGTTGTCATCCAGGCCCACCCGCCGGACCTTGAGGATATCGGCCCAGATCGTCGCCACCGCCTGCTGCACGGAGGTCTGCGGCGCGACATAGGTTTTCTGCCACTGACTGGCATCGGGCTTGGGCAACTGCTTGCGATCCAGCTTGCCGTTGGGCGTCAGCGGGAAGCGCGGCAACAGCACCACGTGGGCCGGCACCATGTAGTCGGGCAGATTGACCTTGAGCCCTGCGGTGAGGCTGTCACGCAGGTCGCTCTGGGCGGTGGCGTCCAGGTCATCCAGTTCGGCGGTTGGGACGATGTACGCCACCAGCGCCTGGCCGCCCGGCGCGTCCTGGGCCAGCACCGCCGCTTCGCGCACGCTGCCCTGTTCCAGCAGGCGCGCCTCGATTTCCCCCAGTTCGATGCGGAACCCGCGGATCTTCACCTGGTGGTCGATGCGCCCGAGGTATTCGAGGATGCCGTCGGCACGCTGGCGCGCCAGGTCACCGGTGCGATACAGGCGCTCGCCGGCGACAAACGGATGGGGCACGAAACGTTCGGCGGTCAGCGCCGGACGCTGGAAATAACCCCGGGCCAGGCCCTGGCCGCCGATCAGCAATTCACCGGCCACGCCATAGGGCACCGGCATCAGGTCGGCACCGACGATGTACAGCGTGGTGTTGTCGATGGGGCCGCCCAGCCACGGTTGCGCAGCCTGGGTTTGCAACGGGTGCAGGGCCGACCAGATGGTGGTTTCCGTCGGGCCGTAGAGGTTCCACACTTCACCGCCAAGGGCGAGCATGCGCACGGCCAGTTCCCGGGGCAGCGCCTCGCCACCGCACAGGCACTTGCAGCCGCGCAAACCCTGGGCGTGCTCGTTGTCCAGCAACATGCGCCAGGTCGACGGCGTGGCCTGGACCACGTTGACCTGCTCCGCCGCGATCAGCGCCAACACCGCGTACGGGTCCTGGGCGATGTGTTGGCCGGTCAGCACGATGCACGCGCCGACCATCAGCGGCACGTAGATTTCCAGGCCGAAAATATCGAACGAGAACGTGGTCAGCGACAACGCCCGGTCCTGGGCGGTCATGCCCGGCGCCTTGGCCATGCTCGCGACAAAATTGGTCAGCGCGCCGTGGCGCACCATCACGCCCTTGGGCTTGCCGGTGGAGCCGGAGGTGTAGATCGCGTAGGCCAGGTGCTCCGCGTCCAGATGCGTCGCGGGCGCCTCGCAGGCATAGCCGTCGAGCCAGTCACCCTCCTGGTCCAACACCAGCGTGGTGATGCCAACACCGGCCCCTGTGGGAGCGAACCTGTGGGAGCAAAGCTTGCTCGCGATAGCGTCGGCACACCCACCATCACCATTGACTGAACTACCGCCATCGCGAGCAAGCGTTGCTCCCACAGGTTCGCTCCCACAGGGTGCCGAGAATCGGTTGAGCAGCGAGTTCTGGGTCAGCAGCAGCTCGATGCCGCTGTCTTCGATCATGTAGGCCAGGCGGTCCTGGGGGAACGCCGGGTCCAGCGGCAGGTAGGCGCCGCCGGCCTTGAGGATCGCCAGCAGGCCCACCAGCATGTGCGCGCTGCGCTCCACGGCAATGCCGACCAGGACATCGGGGCCGACGCCAAGGCTCTGCAGCTTCCCCGCCAGTTGATTGGCCCGGGCATTGAGTTGGCCGTAGCTCCAGCGTTCGTCGTCGATCACCAGCGCCGGAGCGTCCGGGGTGCGCGCCGCTTGTCGTTCGAATAATTGATGGACAAACCCCGCCTCGGGCGCTGGCGCCGCGTTGCGCTGGCCGTCGTCGAGCTGGGCCTGGCGTTCGGCCGCGTCGAGCAACGGCAGTTCACCGATGCGCTGCGTCGGGTCGGCCACGATTGCCCGCAACAGGTTCTGCCAATGCCCGGCCATGCGCGCGATCGTCTCGGCGCCAAACAGGTCGGTGGCATAAATCAGCCCTGCCGAGAGCCCTTCGCTGTGCTCCACGGTTTCCAGGGTCAGGTCGAATTGCGCCGTGTGCGAATCCCAGCGCAGCCCCTCGACTTTCAACGCACCGACCGGCCCCTCGCCCGCCGGGCCTTGGGTCCGGTGGTTGAACATCACCTGGAACAGCGGGCTGTGGCTCAGGTTGCGCTCAGGCTGCAACGCCTCGACCAGTTGCTCGAACGGCAGCTCTTGGTGCGCCTGGGCGCCCAGGGCTGCCTGCTTCACTTGTTGCAGCAGGGCACCAAACGAATCCTGGCTCTGGACATCGCTGTCGAGCACCTGGGTGTTGACGAAAAAGCCGATCAGGCGCTCGGTCTCGACCCGGTTACGGTTGGCCGTCGGCACGCCGACACGAATATCGTGCTGGCCGCTGTAGCGATGCAGCAGCGCCTGGAACGAGGCCAGCAGAAGCATGAACAGGCTGACGCCTTCGCGCTGGGCCATGTGCTTGAGGTCGCCGGCCAGTACCGCATCGATGGCAAGTTCCAGCCGCGCGCCGCGATAGCTCATCACCGCCGGACGGGGGAAATCGGTGGGCAGTTCCAGCACCGGTTGCTGGCCACCCAAGCGTGCGGTCCAGTATTCCAACTGGCGTTCACGCTCGCCCGCCTCCATCCAGTGCCGCTGCCAGATGGCGTAGTCGGCATACTGGATCGGCAGCGCCGGCAGCTCCGGCACGTGGCCCTGGCTGAAGGCGGCGTAGCCATTGACCAGTTCCTCGACCATCACCTGCATCGACCAGCCATCGGCAACGATGTGGTGCAAGGTCACGATCAGCACATGGTCATCCGCCGCCAACCGCAGCAGGCGCGTGCGCAGCAACGGCCCTTGTTGCAGGTCGAAGAGCTGGCGGGTTTCGGCTTCGATCAACTGGCGCAGCTGGGTTTCGTCTGGCCGTTGTTCCAACGTGTCTGCCTGCAAGCGCACTGGCGCCGCCGCGTGCACCTGCTGCACGACCTGCTCGCCCTGGGTCTGGAAGGTGGTGCGCAGGCTCTCGTGACGCGCCACCAACGCCGTGAAACTCTGCTCCAGCGCAGCGATGTCCAGCGGCCCGCGCAAGCGCAGGGCCGTAGGCATGTGGTAGGCCGCGCTCTCGGGGTCCAGCTGCCACAGGAACCATTGGCGTTCCTGGGCAAATGACAGCGACAACGTGTCGAACTCGGCACTGACGGGCGCAATGGGCAGGTTCGCTGGGGAAACGTTCTCTTCGAGCATTTTCTGCAAGTACAAGCGACGTTTTTCCAGCGGCAGCGTTATGAAGCGCCTGGCAATACGTTGTGCGACAGCGGTGTCCATCAAACCTCCTCAAATTCATCGAGCAGCGCTTCAAGCTTGCTCAATTTCGACGTACTCATGGGTTCGCCGGCAGGCTCGAGTTGCGCCACGAACGCGCCGAGTACCGGGAATTGGAAAATCAGTTGCGGGGTCAAGGTCAGGCCCAGCTCCAGTTGCAGGCGCGAGACCACGCTCACCACCAGCAGCGAATGCCCGCCCAGCTCGAAGAAGTCGTCGCCCAGCCCGACCCGCTCGACCTTGAGCACGTCTTGCCAGATGGCCGCGACCCGGCATTCGAGGTCGCTCTGCGGTGCGAGGTAAGCCGAGTGCAGGGCACGGGTGTCCGGTGCCGGCAAGGCCTTGCGATCGAGCTTGCCGTTGGGGGTCAGCGGCAAGCGGTCGAGGAAGACCCAATGGGTCGGCACCATGAAGTCCGGCACCTGGGCCGCCAGTCGCGCCTTGAGCTGGTCGCTCAGGCTGGCCTGGTCAAGAGGGCTGTCGAGCGGGCTGTCCTGGCCGACCAGGTAGGCCACCAGGTTCGGCCCGCTCACGTCGTCCCGCGCCAGCACCACCGCATCGCGCACATCGGCATCGGCCTGCAGGCGCGCTTCGATTTCCCCCAGTTCGATGCGCAGGCCACGGATCTTCACTTGATGGTCGATCCGGCCGAGGTACTCGATCACCCCGTCCGCGCCGTAACGCGCCAGGTCACCGGTGCGATACAGGCGACCGCCGGCATCTGGCGCGAACGGGTCGGGAATGAAGCGTTCGGCGGACAGTGCCGGTCGTTGGTGGTAACCACGGGCCAGGGAATCACCGGCGATGTGCAACTCGCCGACGGCGCCCACGGCGCAAGGCCGCAACGCCGCGTCCAGCACGTAGGTGCGCACGTTATCGATGGGACGGCCGATGGCGATGATCCGCTCGGCGTCCTCTTCGCGGCCGCGCACCACGGCATGGCTGCTGGTGTCGATGGTCGCTTCGGTCGGGCCATAGAGGTTGCGCAGCTCGCCCTCGAACAGCGCCATGACCTGGCGTGACAGGTGCGTGCTCAAGGCCTCGCCGCCGCACAGCAGCAGGCGCAGGGAGGCCAGTTGCTCGCGGGTCGCCAGAGGCAGCAAGGCCTGCAACAGCGAGGGCGCCATTTGCAGCACGCTGATGCGCCACCGCGCCACGTCGGCCCAGAGGGTGGTCAGGTCGAGGTTCAGGTGCGGGCTGGCGAGCACCAGTTGCGCGCCGCTCATCAACGGCAGCCAGAACTCCCAGACCGAGGCATCGAAACTGATCGCGGTTTTCTGCAGGACGCGGTCGGCGGCGGTCAGTTTCAAACAATCCTGCATCCACGTCATGTGGTTGCTCAGGCCGGCATGGCGAAGAGTCACGCCCTTGGGCTTGCCGGTGGAGCCGGAGGTGTAGATCACATAAGCGAGGTTTTCGCCGTCGATGGCCACGCCCGGGTCGCGCTCGCTGTAGCCGGCCAGCCATTGCCCGGGCTGATCCAACAGCAGCGTGGCCACGGCAGCGTCGCCGAACAGAGGCAACCCATCGGTATCAGTGAGGAGCAAGGCGATGCCGCTGTCCTCGACCATGTACGCCAGGCGATCCCGCGGATAGGCCGGGTCCAGCGGCACGTAGGCGCCACCGGCCTTGAGCACCGCCAGCAAGCCGACGACCATCTGCACGCTGCGCGACAGCGCCAGCCCCACCAGCACGTCAGGGCCGATGCCGCGTTCGATCAAGCCATGGGCCAGGCGATTGGCCCGGGCGTTGAGCTGGGCGTAGGTGAGCGTCTCCTGCTCGCTGAGCAGGGCGACCGCGTCGGGGGTACTGCGGGCCTGGGCCTCGATCCATTGATGGACCGGGCGCCGAGGCGGTTCCACCACCGAGGTGGCGTTCCAGTCGTGCAGCAGCCTGTCACGGGTCACCGCATCCAGCAGTTGGATGTCGCCCACGCAACCGCCGGCCGGCAGGCTCACCATCTGCGCGAGCACGTGGGCCACCTGCTCAGCCAGGCGTTCGACGGTGTGTGTAGGGAAAGCGGCATGGGCATAGGTGAAGTGCAGGCTCAGGATGTCAGTTAGATTGACGGCCAGGGTCAACGGGAAATTAGTCTGTTCCTGGCTGGCCACGCTGCCGAAGCTCAAGCCCGAGGGCGCCTGCGCTTGCAGGGCCTGGGACACGGGGTAGTTTTCGAACACCAGCAAGGTGTCGAACAAACCGTCACCGCCCTGCCCGGCCCAGCGCTGGATCTCGAACAATGGCGTGTGCTCGTGCTCGCGCAAGGCCACGTTCTGGCCCTGGATCTGTTGCAGCAGTGCGCTCAGCGCTTGCTCCGGACGCGGGCTGGCGATGACCGGCAAGGTGTTGATGAACAGGCCGATCTGCTGCTCAACGCCCTTGAGCTCGCTCGGCCGCCCCGACACGGTGGCGCCGAAGGCCACGGTGGCGTGCCCGGTGTAGTGCTGCAGCAGTAACAACCAGGTCGCCTGGACGACGGTGTTGAGGGTGACTTTCTGCTGGCGGGCGAACTCGCTCAGGCGTTGGGTCTGCTGGGGCGTCAGGTCGTGGTAGTGGCTGGCGTGGCTGCTTTCCAACGCCGGTTGCAGCGGTGCGACACGGGGCTCGGCCAGACGGGTCGGCACCTCCAGGCTTTGCAATTGCGCCAGCCAGAAGGTTTCGCTGGCCTGGGCGTCGCGGCCTTGCAGCCAGGCGATGTAGTCCCGATACCGCCCGGCCGGGCGCGGCAGGGCCTGGCCGTCGTAGCGTTGCAGGACCTCGCCGAGCAACTGCGAGTTGCTCCAGCCGTCCATCAGAATGTGGTGATGGGTGTAGATCAGGTGATAACGCCGCTCAGCGGTGCGCACCAGCACCAGGCGCAGCAACGGCGCGCAGGCCAGGTCGAAGCCCTGTTCGCGCTCGGCGTCCGCCCGTTCGGCCAGGGCCTGGGTGGCATCGGCACGGGCGCTCCAGTCCAGGGAGGTGAACGGCACTCGCACCTGCTTGTGCACCACTTGCACCGGCCGCTCGCTGCCCTGCCAGATAAAACTGCTGCGCAGGCTATCATGGGCATCGACCGCCGCTTGCCAGGCCGCCTCGAAACGCCGAGGGTCGAGGCCTTCGATGTCCAGGCGCATCTGGTTGATGTACTGGCCGCTGCCCGCTTCGTACAGGCTGTGGAACAACATGCCTTGCTGCATCGGTGCCAGCGGGTAAAGGTCTTCCACCCCGCGTGCCGACAGCGCCAGGCCATCGAGTTGTGCCTGGGTCAGGCCGGCCAGGGGAAAGTCCACCGGCGTCATGCCCTGGCTCGTCGGGTCGCAGCAATGGGCGATCAACAGCGCCAGCTCACGGGCGTACTCATCGGCCAACCGCTGGATGGTCGCCGGCTCGAACTGTTGCGCACTGAACGTCCAGCCCAGCCGCAGCGCGCCATCGAACACCTGACCGTTGAGCGTCAGCCAGTTGCCCAGGGTGGTCAGCGGGCTTTGCTCGTCGCCGGCGCTTTCGCTGGCCGGGCTGAACAGCGCGCCTTGGTCCTGATCGAAACTGCCGTCGAACTGGCCGAGGTAGTTGAAGGTAATGCGCGGCACCGGCAAGGCTTCCAAGGCCGCCCGACTGGCGTCTTCGCCCAGGTAACGCAGCGCACCGAAGCCCACGCCTTTGTCGGGAATCGTCCGCAGCCCTTGCTTGATCGACTTGATCGAGTCCGCCAGTTCGACCGCCGGCGACAACCGCACCGGGAACAGACTGGTGAACCACCCCACCGTGCGGGTCAGGTCGACGTTGGCGAACAGCTCTTCGCGGCCATGGCCTTCGAGCTGGAGCAACAGGCTGTCGTGGCCGGTCCAACGGCAAATCACCCGGGCCAGGGCCGTGAGCAACAGGTCATTGACCTGGGTGCGATAGGCCGCTGGCGCCTCTTGCAGCAACTGCCGGGTCAAGGGCGCGTCCAGCCGTGTGTGAACGGTGACGGCCTCGCGGTTTTGCCCGATCGCCTCGGGGTCGAGGCACGGCAGGTCGGTCGGTGCGTCGTGCAGTAGCCCTTGCCAGTAGGCCAATTGCTGCTGCAGCTCCGCGCTGCGAGCGTGGGCTTGCAACTGCTCGGCAAAGGCCTTGACCGAGCTGGTCTTGGCCGGTAATTGCAGGGCTTGGCCGGCGAGCAACTGCTGGTAGGCGGTTTGCAGGTCGTCGAACAGAATCCGCCACGACACACCGTCCACCGCCAAGTGATGAACCACCAGCAACAGGCGCTGGCTGCCATCGGCCAAGGTCGCCAGGACGCCGCGCAACAGCGGCCCGGCGTCCAGGTCGAGGCTGCGCTGGGCCTGATTGGCGAGGGTTTCCAGCGCGCTGGCATCGGCCACGTCACGCTGCCACAGCAAACCGTTGCTCGCCCAAGCCTGTTGTTGCGCCGCCACCTCACGGTGTTCGGCGCGCCATCCTTCGGCGGTTTCACTGAAGGACAAACGCAAGGCGTCGTGGTGCAGCACCAACGCCTGCAAGGCCTGCCCCAACACGGAAGCTTGCAACGGGCTGGCCGGTTTCAGCAGCACCGACTGGTTGTAGTGGTGACGCTCGGGAATCGCCTCGGCGAAATACGCCTGCTGGATCGGCAACAACGGTGTCGACCCTTCGGTCGACGCTTGATCGATGGCCTGCGCCTGCCCACCCATTTGGGCGACGCTCGCCAGCGCCTGCACGGTCTGGTGCTGGAACAAGTCCTTGGGGGTAAAGCGGATGCCCGTCTGACGGGCGCGGCTGACCACCTGGATGGAGACAATCGAATCGCCGCCCAGCTCAAAGAAGTTATCGCTCAAGCCGACCCGCTCGACTTTGAGCACGTCTTGCCAGATCGTTGCGATCTGTTGCTCCAGTTCACTTCGCGGCGCCACGTAGTCCTGCTGGATCTGGCTGGCGTCGGCGGTTGGCAAGGCCTTGCGATCGAGCTTGCCGTTGGCGGTCAGCGGCCATTGCTCGAGGAACAGCAGGTGCGTCGGCACCATGTAGTCCGGCAGCTCGGCCTTGAGTTGGGTCTTGATCTGTTCGCGCAGGTCGGCTTCGTCCTCGCCGACTTGCGCCGCAATCACGTAACCCACCAGTTGCTGGCCGCTCGGGCCTTCCTGGGCCAACACCAGCGCTTCGCGTACCGACACCAGGGCATTCAGGCGCGCTTCGATTTCGCCCAGCTCAATGCGGAAGCCACGGATCTTCACTTGATGGTCGATGCGGCCGACGTACTCGATCACCCCATCGCTGCGGTACTGCGCCAAGTCACCGGTGCGGTACAAGCGTGCGCCGCTGTCGCCGAACGGGTCGGGGATGAACCGCAATGCGGTGAGGTCGCCACGATTCAGATAACCCCGAGCCAGGCCGGCGCGGCCGACGTACAACTCTCCGATGCAGCCTTTCGGCACCGGATTCAAATCGCCGTCCAGCAGGTACCACGACAGGTCGGCAATCGGCTCGCCGATGGGGCTGCTGGCGTCCTGTTCCAGGTCCGCTATCGACAGCGGACGGTAAGTCACGTGCACGGTGGTTTCGGTGATGCCGTACATGTTGATCAGTTGCGGCGCCGCGTCGCCGAAGCGCTCGAACCACGGGCGCAAGGACTTGACGTCCAGCGCCTCGCCACCGAACACCACGTAGCGCAAGGCATTGCTTCGCGAGTCGGCGCAGGCTTCGTGCATCAACTGCTTGAATGCCGAAGGCGTCTGGTTGAGCACCGTCACCCCGGCGTCGCAGAGCAATTCGTGGAACTGCTGCGGGGAACGGCTGATGTCGTACGGCACGATAAGCAACTCGCCGCCGTGGAGCAGTGCGCCAAAGATTTCCCAGACCGAAAAGTCGAACGCATAGGAATGGAACAGGCTCCAGACATCCGCCGCACCGAAGTTGAACCACGGCTCGGTGGCCTCGAACAGGCGCAGCACGTTGTGGTGCGGCAGCAACGTGCCTTTGGGGTTGCCGGTGGAACCGGAGGTGTAGATCACGTAGGCGAGGTTTTCGGCGTCCATCGACACCTGCGGATCGCTGTCGGCGAATGCACTGACGTCGGCGTCCAGCAGCAGCGTTTGCACGCCGTCCGGCACCGGCAATTGATCAATCAGGGACGCCTGGGTCAGCAGCAAACGGATGCCGCTGTCCTGCATCATGTAGGCCAGACGATCCTGGGGATACGTCGGGTCCAGCGGCACATAGGCACCACCGGCCTTGAGGATTGCCAGCAGGCCCACCAGCATGTCGAAACCGCGCTCGGCCGCCAGCCCCACCAGTACATCCGGGCCAACACCGTGGGCGATCAACTGATGGGCGCGACGGTTGGCCTGGGCGTTGAGGGCGCCGTAGGTCAGGGTTTGGGCGTTGAAACGCAAAGCGACGGCATCAGGACGCAAACGCGCCTGTTCGGCGATGCGCTGATGCAGGCAGGTCTCGCCCGGGAAGCTGCGCGGCGCCGGGTTCCATTGGCCGATGTGCTGCTGTTGCTCGGCGGCCGTCAGCAGCGGCAGTTCACCGATGCGTTGCCGGGGATTGGCGACGATGCCGTGCAGCAGGTTCAACCAGTGCTCGGCCATGCGTTGCACGGTGCTGGCGTCGAACAAATCGGTGGCATAGGTCAGCGCCGCACCGAGTTCACCCTCGGCTTCCAGGGTGTCAAGGGTCAAGTCGAACTGGGCGGTCTGGCTTTCCCATTCCTGGGCCTTGATCGCCAGCCCGGGCAGCGCCGGCAGTGCCTGGCGTGCGACGCTCTGGTGGTTGTACAGCACCTGGAACAACGGGCTGTGGCTCAGGTTGCGCTCAGGCCGCAGCGCCTCGACCAGTTGTTCGAACGGCAGGTCCTGATGAGCCTCGGCGCCGATGGCCGCCTGTTTGACCTGGGCCAGCAACGCGCTGAAACGCTGCTGCGGATCGACCTCGGCCTTGAGCACCTGGGTGTTGACGAAGAATCCGATCAGGCCTTCGGTTTCCACCCGGTTGCGGTTGGCGATGGGCACGCCGACACGGATGTCCGACTGGCCGCTGTAGCGATGCAGCAAGGCCTGGAACGACGCCAGCAAAACCATGAACAACGTGCTGCCTTCGCGCTGGGCCAGCTGTCGCAACTGTTGGCCCAGGACCGGCGGCAGGTCGATGGCCAGGCGGGCGCCGGCAAAGCTCTGCCGGTTCGGGCGCGGCCGGTCGGTGGGCAGCGCCAGCAACGGCTGCTCGCCCCCCAGCACCTCGGTCCAGTACGCCAGTTGCCGTTCCCGTTCGCCGGCGTCCATCCACTGACGTTGCCACACCGCGTAATCGGCATACTGAATCGGCAGCTCGGCCAATGCCAAGGGCTCGCCCTGGCTGCACGCGGCATAACCTTGTATCAGCTCCTGCACCAGCAATTGCATCGACCAGCCATCGGAGACGATGTGGTGCTGGGTCAGCACCAGCACATGCTCGTCGGCCGCCACCCGCAACAGGCCAACCCGCAGCAACGGGCCGTTTTGCAGGTCGAATGGCTCGGCGATCTGCTGGTGGACGAAGGCCTGGATCTGTTCGTGACCACCGTCGAGAATCTGCGGGATCACCACCGGGTTCATCTGCTCGTGAATGACTTGGAACGCTTGCTCATCGACCTGGACGAAGGTGGTGCGCAGGCTCTCGTGACGCTGCACCAGGGCGGCGAAACTCTGTTGCAAGGCCTCCAGGTCCAGGTCGCCCTGAATCCGCAGCGCCGCCGGAATGTGGTACGCCGCGCTGTCCGGCTCCATCTGCCAGAGAAACCACTGGCGTTGCTGAGCGTAGGACAGCGGCAGCCGCGCCTCGTCCCGGGCAAGCTGCGGGATGCTCGCCGGCCGTGCCACGTCGCTGCGCACCAGCGCAGCCACACAAGCCTCCAGGCTGGCGTTCTCGAACAACTGGCGCAGTTGCAGGTTCAGGCCGAGGACCTGGCGAATGCGCGAGACCATCTGCGTCGCCAGCAGCGAATGGCCGCCCAGCTCGAAGAAGTTGTCGCTCAAGCCGACCCGTTCGACCTTGAGCACGTCCTGCCAGATCGCCGCGATCTGTTGTTCCCGTTCACTTTGTGGCGCCACGTAGTCCTGCTGTATTTGGCTGGCGTCGGCGGTTGGCAAGGCCTTGCGGTCGAGCTTGCCGTTGGCGGTCAGCGGCCATTGCTCGAGGAACAGCAGGTGCGTCGGCACCATGTAGTCCGGCAGCTCGGCCTTGAGTTGGGTCTTGATCTGTTCGCGCAGGTCGGCTTCGTCCTCGCCGACTTGCGCCGCAATCACGTAACCCACCAGTTGCTGGCCGCTCGGGCCTTCCTGGGCCAACACCAGCGCTTCGCGTACCGACACCAGGGCATTCAGGCGCGCTTCGATTTCGCCCAGCTCAATGCGGAAGCCACGGATCTTCACTTGATGGTCGATGCGGCCGACGTACTCGATCACCCCATCGCTGCGGTACTGCGCCAAGTCACCGGTGCGGTACAAGCGTGCGCCGCTGTCGCCGAACGGGTCGGGGATGAACCGCAATGCGGTGAGGTCGCCACGATTCAGATAACCCCGAGCCAGGCCGGCGCGGCCGACGTACAACTCTCCGATGCAGCCTTTCGGCACCGGATTCAAATCGCCGTCCAGCAGGTACCACGACAGGTCGGCAATCGGCTCGCCGATGGGGCTGCTGGCGTCCTGTTCCAGGTCCGCTATCGACAGCGGACGGTAAGTCACGTGCACGGTGGTTTCGGTGATGCCGTACATGTTGATCAGTTGCGGCGCCGCGTCGCCGAAGCGCTCGAACCACGGGCGCAAGGACTTGACGTCCAGCGCCTCGCCACCGAACACCACGTAGCGCAAGGCATTGCTTCGCGAGTCGGCGCAGGCTTCGTGCATCAACTGCTTGAATGCCGAAGGCGTCTGGTTGAGCACCGTCACCCCGGCGTCGCAGAGCAATTCGTGGAACTGCTGCGGGGAACGGCTGATGTCGTACGGCACGATAAGCAACTCGCCGCCGTGGAGCAGTGCGCCAAAGATTTCCCAGACCGAAAAGTCGAACGCATAGGAATGGAACAGGCTCCAGACATCCGCCGCACCGAAGTTGAACCACGGCTCGGTGGCCTCGAACAGGCGCAGCACGTTGTGGTGCGGCAGCAACGTGCCTTTGGGGTTGCCGGTGGAACCGGAGGTGTAGATCACGTAGGCGAGGTTTTCGGCGTCCATCGACACCTGCGGATCGCTGTCGGCGAATGCACTGACGTCGGCGTCCAGCAGCAGCGTTTGCACGCCGTCCGGCACCGGCAATTGATCAATCAGGGACGCCTGGGTCAGCAGCAAACGGATGCCGCTGTCCTGCATCATGTAGGCCAGACGATCCTGGGGATACGTCGGGTCCAGCGGCACATAGGCACCACCGGCCTTGAGGATTGCCAGCAGGCCCACCAGCATGTCGAAACCGCGCTCGGCCGCCAGCCCCACCAGTACATCCGGGCCAACACCGTGGGCGATCAACTGATGGGCGCGACGGTTGGCCTGGGCGTTCAGGGCGCCGTAGGTCAGGGTTTGGGCGTTGAAACGCAAAGCAGTGGCATCAGGACGCAAACGCGCTTGTTCGGCGATGCGCTGATGCAGGCAGGCCTCGCCCGGGAAGCTGCGCGGCGCTGGGTTCCATTGGCCAATGTGCTGCTGTTGCTCGGCGGCCGTCAGCAGCGGCAGTTCACCGATGCGTTGCCGAGGGTTGGCGACAATGCCGTGCAGCAGGTTCAGCCAGTGCTCGGCCATGCGTTGCACGGTGCTGGCGTCGAACAGGTCGGTGGCGTAGCTCAGGGACGCGGCCAGCTCACCGTCGGTCTCGTGGGTGTCGAGGGTCAAGTCGAATTGGGCGGTGTGGGAACGCCAGTCGAGGCTCTCGACCTGCAATCCCGGCAGTTGCAGGGCCTGGGCCGCGCCGCCGCTCTGGTGGTTGAACATCACCTGGAACAGCGGGCTGTGGCTCGCCTGTCGCTGCGGTGCCAATGCCTGCACCAACTGCTCGAACGGCAGGTCCTGATGGGCTTGCGCCCCCAGCGAGGCCTGCTTGACCTGCGCCAGCAACTGCACGAAAGGCAAATCGCCCCGCACCTGGGCATTGAGCACCTGGGTGTTGACGAAAAAGCCGATCAGGCCTTCGGTTTCCGGGCGATTGCGGTTGGCGACCGGGACGCCGACGCGGATGTCCGACTGGCCGCTGTAACGGTGCAACAAGGCCTGGAACGACGCCAGCAAAACCATGAACAACGTCGAAGCTTCGCGCTGGGCCAGTTGCTTCAGGCCCTGGGTCAGCCCGGCGTCGAAGCGCAAGTCCAGGCGTGCGCCGCGATGGCTTTGCAGCGCCGGGCGTGGGCGGTCCGTTGGCAACGGCAGGACTTCGCCGCCATCGCCCAGCCGTTCGGTCCAGTAGACCAACTGTCGCTCCAGCTCGCCGGCCTCCATCCATTTGCGCTGCCAGATCGCATAGTCGGCGTACTGGATCGGCAAGGGTGCCAGGGTCGGTGCCTGACCGCTGCGGTGGGCGGCGTAGAGTTGGACCAGGTCGTTGACCATGATCCGTGCGGAGGCGCCATCGCAAATGATGTGGTGCTGGGTCAGCACCAGCACATGGTCGTCGGCAGCCAGTTGCAGCAGCTTGATCCGCAGCAACGGCCCCTGTTGCAGGTCGAACAATCCAGCGATTTCGTCATCGATCAGGGTTTTGAGCGCGGCCTCATCCGCGGCTTCCGGTTCGATCGCCAGGCGCAATTGTGCCAGCACTTCTTGCCGAGGCCCTTGCGGGCTGTCGACGAACACCGTGCGCAGCACATCGTGACGGGCCAGCAAGGCGTCGAAACTGCGTTGCAGCGCGGGCAGGTCGAGGGCGCCGCGCAGGCGCAGCGCCGTGGGCACGTGATAGGCCCCGCTGTGACGGTCCAGTTGCCAGAGAAACCACTGGCGCTCCTGGGCGTAGGACAGGTCCAGGGTCTCGAATTCGTCGCGCATCGCCGGGATCGGCAATGCCGCCAGGCTCATGTTTTTGCTGTGCAGCTTGTGCAGGAACGCTTGCCGTTGGGCGAGCGGTAAACGGATGAATCGCTGAACCAGAGACAGGTTATCGAGCTGAGTCATTCAAAGGGTCTCCAGGTCTGCCAGGAAATCATGCATCTCACTCAGGTCGGCGCTGGAGTGAGGGGTCAGGTGGGCCGCCAGTTGTGCGGCGTAGTCGGCCAGGGACGTGGTGCTGAACAGCAAGTCCAGGGGCACCGCGGCGCCTTGCTGCATTTGCAGGCGCGCCGTCGCTTGCGTCGCCAGCAGGGAATGCCCACCCAGTTCAAAGAAGTTGTCGTCGCGCCCTACCCGTTCGAGCTTGAGCACGTCTTGCCAGATGTCGGCGATGCCCTGTTCGAGCGCGCCTTGTGGCGCCACGTAGGCACGCAGCAGTTGCCGGGCGTCCGGCAGCGGCAGGGCCTTGCGGTCGAGCTTGCCGTTGGGGGTCAGCGGCAAGCGTTCGAGCAACAGCCAGTGCGCCGGCATCATGTAATCGGGCAGCAACGGCGCGAGCTGCGCCTTGAGGGCTTCGCGCAGTGCCGCCGGCTCAGCCACCTCCGGATGGGCGGCAATCAGGTAGGCCACCAACTGCAGGCCGCCCGGCCCTTGCTGGGGCACCACCACGGCTTCGCGGATCGCTTCCTGGGCCAGCAGGCAGGCTTCGATTTCCCCCAGTTCGATGCGGAAGCCGCGGATCTTCACTTGATGGTCGACCCGACCGATGTACTCGATCACGCCGTCGCCACACTGGCGCGCCAGGTCACCGGTGCGGTACACCCGCGCGCCGTTGCCGAACGGGTCCGGCAGGAAGCGCTCGGCGGTGAGCGCCGCACGGTCGTGGTAACCCCGGGCCAGGCCGTCGCCGCCAATCAGCAGTTCGCCGATCAGCCCGACCGGGTTTGGCGCGAAGTGATCGCCGACGATGTACAGCGACGTGTTGGCAATCGGCCGGCCGAGGTACGGCACGCGTTGCTCTTCAGTCAAGCGGTAGGCCGCCGACCAGATGGTGGTTTCAGTCGGGCCATACAGGTTCCAGACCTCGCCAGCGACATCCAGCAGCCGCTCGGCCAGGTCCTCGGCCAACGCCTCGCCACCGCACAGGCACTTGCGCCCGGCCAGCAACGCGGACGCCGGGTGGTCGAGCAACATGCGCCAGGTCGAGGGCGTGGCCTGGACCACGCTGACCTGTTGCCGGTCGATGGTCTTGAGCAGCGCCTCGGGGTCGTGGGCGCTCTGCTTGTCCACCAGCACCACGCAGGCACCGCTCAACAGCGCTCCGTACAGTTCCAGGCCGAAGATATCGAACGAGAACGTGGTCAGCGACAGCACTCGATCACTGGCGGCGATGCCCGGTTCACGGGCCATGCTGGCGACGAAATTCACCAGCGCCCCATGACGCACCATCACGCCCTTGGGCTTGCCGGTGGAACCGGAGGTGTAGATCACGTAGGCCAGGTGCTCCGCATCCAGGCGCGTCGCCGGCGCCTCGCAGGAATCACCGTCGAACCAGACACCCTCCTGATCCAACACCAATGTCTTAACGCCAACACCGCTCCCACAGGACAGCGGTAGCTGGTTGAGCAGCGAACGTTGGGTCAGCAGCAGTTCGATGCCGCTGTCTTCGATCATGTGCGCCAGGCGGTCCTGGGGGAACGCCGGGTCCAGTGGCAGGTAGGCGCCACCGGCCTTGAGGATCGCCAGCAAGGCGACAATCATCTCCACGCCGCGCTCCAGCGCGACACCGACCAATTGATCGGGCCCCACGCCCTGTTCGATCAAGCGATGGGCCAGGCGGTTGGCCCGGACATTGAGTTCGGCGTAGCTCAGCGCCTGCTCGGCGAACACCAGTGCCGTGGCATCCGGCGTTTGGCGGGCCTGGGCCTCGAACAATTGATGGACGCAACGCGCCTGTGGATAACTGGCTGCGGTGGCGTTCCAGCCTTGCACGTGCTGGCGGGTTTCGCGCTCGTCGAGCAAGCTCAGCTCGCCCAAGGAACGTTGCCCGGCGTCGGTCATTTGCAGCAGCAAGCGCTGCAGATGCAGGCCAATCCGCTCGACCGAGGCCTGAGCAAAACTCGCGCACTGGTAGCTGAACTGCACCGCCAGTTCGGCACCGAGGCTGACCAGCAGGGTCAGCGGATAGTTGGTCTGTTCCAGGTTATCCACGGCACCGAAACGCAAGCCTTCAGGCGCCCCCTGCGCCAAGGCTTCGGAAATCGGGTAGTTCTCGAACACCAGGATGTTGTCGAACAAGGCTTCGCCGCCCAGGCCAGCCCAGCGCTGGATGTCGAACAGCGCCGTGTGCTCGAACTCGCGCAAGGCCAGGTTCTGCGCCTGGACGCTGTGCAGCCAGTCGCCCAGGCTCTGTTCCGGACGCGGGCTGGCGATGACCGGCAAGGTGTTGATGAACAGGCCGATCTGGCCCTCGACGCCCACCAGGTCCGCCGGCCGCCCCGCCACCGTTGCGCCAAACGCCACGCTGGCCTTGCCGGTGTAGCGCTGCAACAGCAGCAGCCAGGCCGCTTGCACCAGGGTGTTGACGGTGACTTTGGATTCCCGGGCGAACTCGGCCAGGCATTGGCTCTGCAGCGCATCCAGCTGTACGCGGTGATGGCCGTACGGCTTCGCCGAGACGTCCTGCGCCGGACGGGCAAACACCTGGGCCAGGCGCACCGGCTCATCCAGCGTGCGCAACTGTTGCGTCCAGAACCCTTCGCCGAGGCTCGCGTCCTGGCGTTGCAGCCAGGCGATGTAGTCGCGATAACGGCCAGCCGGGCGGGCCACGCTGGCGCCGCGGTAGTGCTGCAACACTTCGCCGAGCAACTGCGCGCTGCTCCAGCCATCCATCAGGATGTGATGGTTGGTGTAGATCAGGTGATGCCGATCCGTGCCAGTGCGCACCAGGACCAGGCGCATCAACGGCGCCTGGGTCAGGTCCAGGCCTTGGGCACGCTCTTCATCGGCCAGGGTTTGCAAGGCGCCATCAATGTCCGTCCGCCCATTCCAATCGAGCACACGGAACGGCACCTCGACCTGACGCTGGACGATTTGCACCGGCTGCGCCAGGTCACCCTGCCAGAAGAACCCGGTGCGCAGAATGTCATGGGCCTCGACCACCGCCTGCCAGGCCGCGCGGAAACGTTGCGGGTCGACGCCCTCGACGTCGAGGCGCATCTGGTTGATGTAGTCGCCACTGCCTTGTCCGAGCAAGGAGTGAAACAGCATGCCCTGTTGCATCGGCGACAGCGGGTAGATGTCGTCGACGGCCTGGGGTTGGCGCACCAGGGTATCCAGTTGCGCCTGGGTCAGCCGCGCCAACGGGAAGTCCGACGGCGTCACGCCACGGTGCTGGCTGTCGCAGCAATGACGGATGAGCGCGGTGAGTTCTTCCAGGTAGTCGTCGGCCAGTCGTTGAATGGTCGACGCCTGGAACAGGTCGCCGCTGAAGGTCCAGGTCAAGTCCAGCGCGCCGCCGAAGACTTTGCCGTCCAGCGCCAGCGGACTGCCCAGCGGGCCCTGCATGTTCAACTCTTCACCGCCATGCTCGTCAGTGGGCACGAACAGGGCATCGTCAGCCGCCGCGAAATTGCCGTCGAACTGGCCGAGATAGTTGAAGGTCAGTTGCGGCGTCGGCAAGGCCTGCAACGCTTGCCGCGCTGGCGCATCGCCCAGGTGCGCCAGGGCACCGAAACCGATGCCCTTGTGGGGGATGGCGCGCAGCTGTTCCTTGATCTGCTTCAGCGAAGCAGCGAGGTCGGCAGCGGGTGTCAAACGGGCCGGGAACAGGCTGGTGAACCAGCCGACCGTGCGGGTCAGGTCGATGTGCTCGAACAGTTCTTCACGGCCGTGACCTTCGAGTTGCACTAACACACTGTCAGCGCCAGTCCAGCGCACCATCACCCGCGCCAGGGCGGTGAGCAACAGGTCATTGACCTGGGTGCGATAGGCCGCCGGGGCTTGCTGCAGCAATTGCCGGGTGAGGTTTTTGTCCAGGGCCGTGCGAATCGTCACGGCTTGGCCATGTTGCTGTCCGCCCTGGGGGTTATCCCATGGCAACGCCGTGGCGGCGCCTTGCAACTGCTGCTGCCAGAAACCCAGCTCGGTCTGCAAGGATGGGCTGCTGGCGTAGCCCTGCAACGCTTCGGCCCAGGCCTTGATCGCGCTGGTCTTGGCCGGCAGTTGCACGACCGCACCGGCGAGCGCCTGCCGATAAGCCATTTGCAGGTCTTCGACGAGGATCCGCCAGGACACCCCGTCGACCACCAGGTGATGCACGATCAGCAGCAAACGCTGGGTGCCATCGGCGAGGTTCGCCAGCACCGCACGGATCAGCGAGCCACCGTCCAGTTGCAGGCTACGCTGGGCCTGATTGCCCAGCGTTTCCAACCCAGCGAGATCGGTGACGTCGGCTTGCCAGACAATCCCGTCAGCCACCCCGTCACGGTAGCGCGCCGTCCAACCTCCGGCCTGTTCGATGAACGCCAGGCGCAGGCTGTCGTGGTGCACGACCAGGGCGTTCAAGGCCTGCTCCAGCGCCCGAGCATCCAGCGCCTGGGTCGGCTTGAGCATCACCGACTGGTTCCAGTGATGACGGTCGGGAATCGCCTGGGCAAAGAACCACTGGTGAATCGGCAGCAGCGCCGTTTCGCCGCTGGCCGGTTGCTGGTCCAGCGCTTGCCGCGGTGCGCCCGTCTGCGCCACCGCCGCCAGCGCCTCGATGGTCTGGTGCTGAAACAAGTCCTTGGGCGTGAAATGAATACCGGCCTGGCGTGCGCGGCTGACCACCTGGATCGAGACGATGGAATCGCCGCCCAGTTCGAAGAAGTTGTCCCGCAGGCCCACTTGCGCGAGCTTGAGTACGTCCTGCCAGATCGACACCAGTTGCTGTTCCAGCGCGCTGCGCGGGGCCACGTAGGTCTGCTGCAATTGGCTGACGTCGGGCTTGGGCAGGTTCTTGCGGTCGAGCTTGCCGTTGGGGGTCAGCGGCAGGCGGTCGAGCCGCAGCAGATAGGCCGGGACCATGTGCGCCGGCAAGGTTGCCTTGAGCTGGTCACGCAGGTGCTCGGCGAAATCCTCCGGCACCGGTTCATTGGCCACCACGTAGGCGACCAGGCGCTTGCCACTGCCGGCGGTGCCTTCCTGGGCCACCACCACCGCTTCGCGCACGCCGTCGAGGGCTTGCAGGCTGGCTTCGACCTCACCCAGCTCGATGCGGAAGCCGCGGATCTTCACCTGGTTGTCGATGCGGTCCAGGTAATCGAAGGTGCCATCGGCCCGTTGGCGCACCAGGTCGCCGGTGCGATAGAGCAAGCCGCCGCTGCGGCTGAACGGGTCGGCGACAAAGCGCTCGGCCGTCAGGCCCGGACGGTTCAGGTAACCCCGCGCCAGCCCGGTGCCACCCAGGTACAGCTCACCGGCCATGCCTTGGGGCAGCAGGTTCAGGTCGGCGTCGAGCACATAGGCGCTGCGGTCGCCGATGCGGCTGCCGATGGGTGCATAGGCGGCGCCACACGCCACGTCGCGGCCGGCCTTCCAGATCAGCGGGGTGACCACGGTTTCGGTCGGGCCATAGCCGTTGATGATGAAGTCCGGATCGAGGGCGCGCTTGACCCGTTCGAAACTGGCGTTGGGCACCGCATCGCCGCCGAAGCAGTAGATGCGCACCTTCGGCGGATTGCCCTCGCGCTCGGCGTGCTCGGCCAGTTGTTGCAGGTACACCGGCGGGAACGCCACTACCGTCACGCCGTGTTCGCCCATGGCGTGGTAGGTCTGTTCCGGGGTCCACAGGCTGTCGTCGCGAATCAGCAGCGAGGCGCCGTGGGTCAGGCTGGTGAGCCAGCGCTCGTGGGCACCGTCGAAGGCGAAGGACATGAAGTGGAATTCGCAATCGCTGTCGCGCATTTCATAGCGCTCGCCGATGGCCTGGCAGTGCATCGCCAGCGGGCCGTGGGCCACGCTCACGCCTTTGGGGTTGCCGGTGGAACCGGAGGTGTAGATCACGTAGGCGAGGTTCTGCGGATCGACGGCGACCGAGGGTGCATCCGCAGGTTGCAAGCTCAAGTCCAGGCGATCGAGTTCCAGCACTTGATTGGCGCCCTCCAGCGGCAGTTGCGCCGACACCCGGGAGTCGGTGAGCAACAGCGCCAGCCCCGAATCCTCGATCAGGTACGCCAGGCGTTCCCGTGGGTAACTGGTGTCCAGTGGCACATAGGCCGCGCCGGCCTTGAGCACCGCCAGCAGCGCGACGATCACCCCTTCGCTGCGTGGCAGGGCCACACCAACCCGGGTTTCCGGGGCTACGCCACGGGCAATCAAGGCGTGGGCCAACTGGTTGGCGCGCCGGTCGATGTCGCCATAGCTGAAGCGCTGGCCGTCGAAGATCACCGCCGTCGCCAGGGGCTTGTGCGCCGCCAGATGGGCGATGCGCTGATGCACGGCGATGTCGGTCGGGTATGGCTGCGGGTGGTTGGCAGCCTGTTGCCGGGCCTGTTCCTCGACGCTGACCAGGGCGATTTGCCCGAGGGTGCGCGCCGCCGACTCGGCGAAGCGCTCCAACAGCTGCGACAGCTGCGCGCTGATGCCGTCGATGGCCGCCGGACTGAAATGCGCCCGGTCGAAACTGTAGTGCAGCGCCAGGGTCTGGCCGAGGGTCACGGCCACGCTCAACGGATAATGGGTTTGCTCCAGGTGGCTGACGTCGCCAAATACCGCGCCCTGCCCGGCGCCTTCTGCCAGGGCCTGGGCAATCGGGTAGTTCTCGAACACCAGGATGTTGTCGAACAGCGCCTCGCCGCCCTGCCCGGCCCAGCGCTGGATGTCCGCCAACGGCGTGTGCTCGAATTCCCGCAAGCTGAGGTTCTGCGCCTGCACGGCTTGCAACCAGGCGCCGACCGACTGGTCCGGCCGTGGCGCGGCGATCACCGGCAAGGTGTTGATGAACAGGCCGACCTGTTGCTCGATGCCCGGCAGATCCGCCGGACGCCCGGCCACGGTGGCACCGAAGGCGACGCTGTCATGGCCGGTGTAGCGTTGCAGCAACAACAACCACGCCGCTTGCACCAGGGTGTTGAGGGTGACTTTCTGTTGGCGGGCGAACTGTTCCAGGGCCTGGGTGCGGGTCGCGTCCAGGGTCTGGAAGTGATCACCATGGCCGCTGTGGATTTCGCTGGTGGACATGACGCGCGCCAACCGCGTTGGCTCTTGCAAGGTTGCCAACTGACCGGTCCAGAACGTCTCGCTCAATTGAGCGTCCTGGCGTTGCAGCCAGGCGATGTAGTCGCGATAACGCCCGACATTGGCCTTGGGCAAGCGACCGCTGTAGCGCTGCAACACTTCGCCCAGCAATTGAGCGTTGCTCCAGCCGTCCATCAGGATGTGGTGATGGGTGTAGATCAGGTGCCAGCGCTCGGCCTCGGTCTGCACCAGCACCAGGCGCAGCAACGGCGCCTGGGTCAGGTCGAAGCCCTGACGACGCTCGGCGTCGGCGCGCTCATTCAGGGCCTCGGCGAGGTGCTCGCGCCCGCGCCAGTCGAGGACCGTGAATGGCAACTCGACCTGGCGATGAACGATCTGCAACGGCTGCTCCAGGTCACCCTGCCAGACAAAGCCGCTACGCAAACTATCGTGGGCATCGAGGGTGGCCTGCCAGGCGTCGGCGAAGCGCTGCGCATCGATGCCTTGGACGTCCACGCGCAACTGGTTGATGTACTCCCCCGCCGCCTGCTCGTACAAAGTGTGGAACAGCAAGCCCTGCTGCATCGGCGACAACGGATAGAGGTCGTCCAACTGCCCGGCGGCCATCGGCAGGTTGTCGAGTTGCGCCTGACTGATGCGGGCCAGGGGGAAGTCCGATGGCGTCGCCTGTGGCGTTTCCAGCGCGCAGCAGTGTTCGATCAACGTCCTCAGCTCGGCGAGGTAGTCAGCGGCCAGTGTCTCGATGGTCTGCTGCTTGAACATCCGCTCGCTGAACCCCCAGTTCAGGGACAACTCCCCACCGTAGACCTGGCCTTCCACTGTCAACCAGTTCGCCAGCGGCGCCCGGGCATGTTGCGCCGCGCCACTGCCTTCGCTGGAGGGTACGAACAGCGCGCCGTCGTCGAACTGCCGGTCGAACTGCCCCAGGTAGTTGAAGGTGATGCGCGGCGCCGCCAAGGCTGCCAGTTCGGCACGCACCGCCGGTTCGCCCAGGTAGCGCAGCACGCCATAGCCCAGGCCCTTGTCCGGTACGGCGCGCAGTTGCTCCTTGATGGTCTTGATCGACGCACTCAACGCCGACGCCGGGCGGAGGCTGACCGGGAACAGGCTGGTGAACCAACCGACGGTGCGGGTCAGGTCAACGCCCTCGAACAGCTCTTCACGGCCATGGCCTTCGAGCTGGATCAGTGTGCTGTCCTGCCCGGTCCAACGGCACACCGTACGGGCCAGGGCCGTCAGCAGCAGGTCATTGACCTGGGTGCGGTAGGCCCTGGGCGCCTGTTGCAGCAGTTGGCGGGTCTGTTCGGCGTCCAGCCGCACTTGCACCTTGCGCTCGTCACACGCCAGGAGCAGGCGCTCGGGGTAGTCGCACGGCAAGCCGTTGCCGGCCGGCGCATGGCCCTGGGCACGCCAGTAATCGAGGCTGTCCATGAAGCCATCGAGATGCCCGTGCAGGTGCGCGGCCCATTGTCCATACGCGCTGGTCTTGGCCGGCACCTGGATCGGCTGGCCGGCCTGCAATTGGCGGTAGAACTGTTGCAGATCGTCCAGCAGCACGCGCCACGAAACCCCGTCCACCACCAGGTGATGGATCGCCAGCAACAAGCGCTGGCTGCCATCGGCCATGTCCACCAGCAAGGCTCGCAACAGCGGCCCATCGTCCAGGTCGAGGCTGCGCTGGGCGTCGTCGCACAGGGCGTTGAGTTGTTCGACCGACGTCGCCTGGCGTTGCCACAACACACTGGCCGCCGACGGCTCGGCATAGGCTTGCTGCCAGTGGCCGTTCACCTGGGTAAAGCGCAGGCGCAGGCTGTCATGGTGCTCGACCAAACGGGCCAGGGCCGATTCCAATGCCGCGACGTCAAGGGGCTCGCCGGGCACCAGCAGCAGCGACTGGTTCCAATGTTGCCGCTCGGGAATGTCACGCTCGAAGAACCACTGCTGCACCGGCGTCAACGGCACCGCGCCGCGCGCCAGGCCTTGATCGACCGCATGGCTGTCGCCCTGGCGCGCAACCAGCGCCAGGCTGCGCAGGGTCTGGTGCTGGAACAGGGCTTTGGGATTGAGCACGATCCCGGCTTGCCGCGCACGGCTGACCACTTGCATGGAGACGATGGAATCACCGCCCAGCTCGAAGAAGTTGTCTTCCAGGCCGATGCTGTCGAGGTTCAGTACGTCCTGCCAGATCGCCGCCAGGGCTTTTTCCATGGGGCTGTGGGGCGCGACGAATTCGCGCTGCTGCTCACTGCCGTCAATGGCCGGCAAGGCCTTGCGGTCGAGTTTGCCATTGGGGGTCAGCGGCAGTTGATCGAGGAACACCAGGTAGGCCGGCACCATGTAATCCGGCAGGTGTTCACGCAAAGCAGCCTTGAGGGTTTCGCGCAATTGCACCTGGTGCTCGGCCTCGGTCAGCACCTTGGCGTCGCTCGGGACGAGGAAGGCCACCAGTTGCTGACCGTGCTCACTGTCCTGGGCCAGCACCGCCAATTCGCGCACCTGGGGCTGTTGCAGCAGGCGCGCTTCGATCTCCCCCAGCTCGATACGGAAGCCGCGGACCTTGACCTGATGGTCGATGCGACCGACGTACTGCAAGGTGCCGTCGGCCTGGTAACGGGTCAGGTCGCCGGTGCGGTACAGGCGTTCGCCGTGGGTGGAAAACGGGTTGGGCACGTATTTCTCGGCGGTCATCGCGGCACGGCCGAGGTAACCACGGGTGATGCCCGCGCCGCTCAGGTACAACTCCGCCGAGACGCCTTGGGGCACCGGTTGCAGGTCGGCGTCCAGCAGGTAGCTGGCCGTGTGCTTGAGGGGGCGGCCGATGTTCGCCGTGCCGCCGGCGGTGCGGCGGGTCCAGGTGGAATAGGTGGTGTCTTCCGAGGGGCCGTAAAGATCGTAGACATGTTCAACGCCACCCACCTGTGGGAGTGAGCCTGTGGGAGCAAAGCTTGCTCCCACAGGCACTGACTCCACAGGCTTTGCTCCCACAGACTCACAGGGTGAATGTTGGTACAGCGCATCCACCAGGCTCTGCTTCAGCGGCTCTCCAGCGAGGTTGATGATGCGCACGCTGGCCGGGATCTCACCATTGCGCTGCAACGCGGCAATCGCCGACGGCACGGTGTTGATCAGCCGCACCTGGTCCCGGGCCGGCAGTTGCGGCAATTCCAGGGCATTGCGGGCGATGATCAGCGAGCCGCCGTTGGCCAGGGTCACGAACAGTTCCCACACCGACAAATCGAAGCACACCGACGTGGCGGCGAGTACGCCCTGGATGTCGTCGCGGCTGTAGACCGATCGGGACCAGTCGATCAGCGCCAGCACGTTGCGATGGGCAATCGCCACGCCCTTGGGTTGACCGGTGGAGCCGGAGGTATAGATCACATAGGCGAGGTTGTCTGGCGTGACGTGGGTAATCGGTGCACGGAGTGGGTACTGCCCCAGCTCGATCCGATCCAGCATCAGCACGGCGGTTTCGCTCGGTACGCTCAGCGTCGCCGCCACCGCCTGCTCGGTCAGCAAGACCCGGGCGCGGCTGTCGTCGAGCATGTAGGCCACGCGCTCGGCCGGGTAGTCCGGGTCCAGCGGCACGTAGGCGCCGCCGGCCTTGAGCACCGCCAGCAAGGCGATCAGCAGGTGTTCGGAGCGCAGCATCGCCACGCCCACGCGCACTTCCGGGCCCACGCCCAATTCGATGAGCTTGTGGGCCAGGCGATTGGCGCGGCCGTCGAGTTCGCTGTAGGTCAGTCGGGTGTCGGCGAAAGTGACGGCCGGGGCATCCGGCGTGGCCTGGGCCTGGCGAGCGATCAGTTGGTGAATGCACAGCGTCTGGTCGAACGGCGCGTCCAGCGGGTTCCAGTCATGGATCAGGCGCTGATACTCATCGGCTTCGAGCAACGGCAACTCACCGACGCGTGCATGGCTGTCGGCAACCATGCCGTGCAGCAGCCGCGTCCAGTGTCGGGCCATGCGCTCGACCGTGGCGGCGTCGAACAGATCGTTGGCGTAGGTCAGCGCCGCGTGCAGTTTGCCGGCCTTTTCCCAGGTGTCGAGGGTCAGGTCGAACTGAGTAGTGCGGCCCTGCCATTCCAGCATCGACAACTCCAGACCCGACGCGGTGCGAATGCTGGCGATGTCGGCCACGTGCGGCTGGTGGTTGTACATCACCTGAAACAGCGGCGTATGGCTGAGGCTGCGCTCCAGTTTCAGGGCTTCCACCAGGCGTTCGAACGGCAAGTCCTGATGGGCCTGGGCACCGAGGGCGGCTTCCTTGACCGTGCGCAGCAGCTCATCGACACGGGTCTGGCCGCCGAGCTTGGTGCGCAATACCTGGGTGTTGACGAAGAAGCCGATCAGCCCTTCGGTTTCGGCGCGGTTGCGGTTGGCGATGGGCACGCCGACGCGGATATCGGTGTGGCCGGTGTAGCGATGCAGCAGCACGTTGAAGGCGCCGAGCAGGAGCATGAACAGGGTGATGTTGTGCCGCTGGGCGGTGGTGCGCAGTTGCTCGGCCAGGGCCGGCTCCACGGCGAATTCAAAGCGCGTGCCGCGATAGCTGGGCATCGCCGGGCGCGGGTGATCGATGGGCAGTTCCAGCACGGGGTGTTCATCGCCCAGTTGCGCCTGCCAATAGTCGAGTTGACGCGCCTGCTCGCCGGCTTCCAGCCAGCGGCGTTGCCACAGCGCATAGTCGCTGTACTGGATCGGCAAATCGGCCAGTTGCGGCGCCACGCCCGCTTCATGGGCGTCGTAGCAGCGGATGAACTCGTCGATCAGCACGTTCATCGACCAGCCATCGGAGACGATGTGGTGCAAGGTCAGCAGCAGCACATGCTCGCGTTCATCGAGCGTGAGCAATTCGACCCGCAGCAACGGGCCGCTGGACAGGTCGAAAGGCTGCATCGATTGTGCTTCGGCGGCCTGACGCACCGCCTGTTCGCGTTCGGCGGCTGGCAAGGCGCTGAAGTCCTGGCGCCCGATCTTCAGCGCGGCGTTGGAGGGGATCTGCAGCAGGCTGTCGTCGGCCTGGCGCTGGAACACCGTGCGCAGGGTTTCATGACGGGCCACCAGGCTGGCGAAGGCTTGCTCCAGCGCCGGCAGGCTCAACGCGCCCTTGAGCCGCGCCGCACCCGGCAGGTTATAGGCGCCGCTGCCCGGCTCCAGTTGCCAGAGAAACCACATGCGCTGCTGGGCATAGGACAACGCCTGGCGATCCTCGGCCTCGACGCCCCGGGGAATGGGAAAACCGCTGAACTCCACGCCCTCCTTGTCCAACGCGGCCAGGAACATCCGGCGCTTTTCCAGGGGCAACCCGATAAACCGGCGAGCAAGTTTCAAGGCGTCTTCAGCATTCATTTCTGGGGTATCCGGAATCAGTGGGCACTAGGCACAAAGGCAAGTCGTCCCTATGAAACGAATGCAAACCGGAAAAATTAGCGTTTGGGAATTTGTGTCAGGAAGGAAAAACCGTGGCGAGGGAGCTTGCTCCCGCTCGGCTGCGCGGCAGCCGCAAAATCTGCCAGCCTCGAAAGAAAGGGGGCCTGGCCTGGCTGGGGTCGCTTCGCAACCCAGCGGGAGCAAGCTCCCTCGCCACAAAAGCAGGTCGTTTAGATCAGTGGTCAGGCGCTGGTGGCCAACCCATGCCGCCGATGATGCACGCTCAACTGATCCTTGATCAGCCGCAGCACCTTGGCCTCGTGCTCATGAATGAAGAAGTGCCCACCGGCCAGCATGTCCACCGAGAAGCTGCCCGTGGTTTCCCGGCGCCAGCCCATCAGTTGCTCCGTGGTGGCCTTGTCGGCCGTGCCGCCGAACACATGCACCGGGCTGTTGAGCAGCGGCCGCTGCCGCGGCTGGAAACGTCCGCACAGTAAAAAGTCGGCCCGCAGGATCGGCAGCGTCAGGGCCATCAGTTCTTCATTGGCCAGGATCTCCTCGCTCGTACCGTTGAGGGTGCGCAGTTGCTCGATCAACTCAGCATCGGTTTTCGCCTTGGCGAAATCGCGATCGTAGTCGGCCCGCATCGTCGGCGCCGCGGTGCCGGAGGCAAACAGCGCCACCGGTTCCGGGCTGCCGAGTTCACGCAAGGCGTGGGCGATTTCACAGGCCAGCAGCGCGCCCAGGCTGTGGCCGAACAAGGCGTACGGGGCCTGGAGCGTCGGGTACAGCTCCCGCGCCAACTGCATCGCCAACGAACCCATGTCGGTGTGCAGCGGCTCGTCGAAGCGCGCCCCGCGCCCCGGCAACTCCACTGGCTGCACGTGCAGCCATTGCGGCAACGTGCGCCGCCAGCGGCTGTACACCATCGCGCTGGCGCCGGAATAAGGCAGGCACAGCAGGGTCAGTTGGGTCACTGCGGTTTTCTCCGATCGGTCGTGTAGGGAAGATAACGAAATCGTAACCCACAGAATTAGTCAAAACCGTTACGTTCGCTCTATCTTCTTCACCCGGCCTTATACTGGCCGCACCTCGACTCACTGCGCCGCACAGGAGAACGCCATGGGCTGGTCCGCCAAGCAATACGTCACCTTCGAACAGGAACGTACCCGTCCGTCCCGGGACCTGCTCGCCGCCATTCCCCCCACCCAGGCCCGTTCGGTGATCGACCTGGGGTGCGGCCCGGGCAATTCCACCGAGCTGTTGGTGGAACATTTCAGCGGTGCCACGGTGCGCGGCCTGGACAGCTCCAGCGACATGGTCGACGCCGCACGCAAACGCTTGCCCGCCGTGGCGTTCGACACCGCCGACATCGGCCAATGGGATGAACCCGGGCCATTCGACGTGATCTTCGCCAACGCCGTGCTGCAATGGCTGCCGGACCACGCCACCCTGCTGCCCTCGCTGCTCGGCAAACTCGCCCCCGGCGGCAGCCTGGCGGTCCAGATGCCCGACACCCTGCACCAGCCCTCCCACCGCCTGATGCGGGAAATCGCCGCCAATGGGCCGTGGGCCAGCCAATTGGCCGGGGCGGCTGATTCGCGCACCGAAATGAAGGATCCCAGCACGTATTACTCGATCCTCAAGCCCCACTGCAGCCGCGTCGATGTATGGCGCACCATCTACCATCACCCCCTGGCCGGCGGCGCCGCAGGCGTGGTGGAATGGTTCAAGGGCAGCGCCTTGCGGCCCTTTCTCGAACCGCTGGATGAGGCCCAACGCGAGCAGTTCCTGGCGCGCTATCTCCAGGCGATCGAACAGACTTATCCGGCATTGGACGATGGGACGGTGCTGCTGCCGTTTCCCCGGGTGTTCATGGTCGCGACGCGTTAGGGCGACGGTCGATGATGCAGTGACGGGGCCTAAATTTCTGATCCAGGCCCTCGTTACCTGCTAAGACCAAAAACCCGCAAGAGTGACCGCCGTGGACCTGCAAACCATCCTGGGCAAGCTGTTCGCCAATGCCGGCGCCGTTGGTATCGAAGGCGTCTTCCAATTCGTGTTCGGCCCGCACCAGGCGTACTGGTCCGAGGTCAAGGCCAGCAGTCGCACCGAGGCCGGCCGCCATACCAGCCCCGACGTCACCATCGAGGTGGCGGAGAAGGACTTCCTCGGGATCATGGCCGGCATGGCCAATGTCGAGGAACTGTTCGCCAGCGGTCGCTTGAAGATCGGCGGCAATATGGGCCTGGCGACGTTGCTGCCGCAGATCATCGATCATGCCCGGCATGGCGGTGGCGTGGTGGAAAAGGTCGACATGAACAAGCGCTACCCCACCCCGCCGCGCTTCAGCGAAAAACTCACCGCCAGCCTGCCGACCCAACGCAGCGTGGAACGACGGCCTCGCAGCGGGCTGTCAGTGCAGGAATTTCGCGCACAGTACCTGCCCCACGGCATTCCGCTGGTCATCAGTGATGCCTTGCAGGACTGGCCGCTGTTCAAGCTCAGCCGCGAAGAATCCTTGGTGCATTTTGCCGAGTTGCAGGGCATCACCCGCCACGGCGACTATGTGAAGAAGACCTTCTCCACCGAGCGGGATTTTCGCTCCACGTCCATGGCCGACTTCATCGCCTCCCTCGACAGCCCGGCGGCCAGGGGCGCCGACGGCGAACCACCGGCCTACATGGGTAACAACATCCTGCCAGAGCGGCTGATGAAACAGATCAAGTACCCGCCCTACTTCGACCCATCGTTGTTCATCCCGCCGCGCATCTGGATCGGCCCCAAGGGCACCCTCACGCCGCTGCACCGCGACGACACCGACAACCTGTTCGCCCAGGTCTGGGGCCAGAAAACCTTCACCCTCGCCGCGCCTCACCACCGCGAAGCCCTGGGTACCTGGTCCACGGCGCCCCAGGGCGGGCTGGACGGTTGTGATTTCAACCCGGATGCGCCGGACTACCAACGCTTCCCCCACGCCCGCGACGTGACCTTCATGCGCGTGACGCTGGAGGCTGGGGATTTGCTGTTCTTGCCTGAAGGTTGGTTCCATCAGGTGGAGTCGGTGTCGACGTCGTTGTCGGTAAATTTCTGGGTGAATTCGGGGCGGGGTTGGTAACCGCTGATCTGAAGCAACATTCTTTGTAGCAGGCAGATTGTGGGAGCAAGGCTTGCCCGCGATGAAGGCAATGCGGTCTTTCGGAAATCGAGTCGCCTGTTTCGCGAGCAAGCTTTGCTCCCACAGTCCCCTTGCCACAGGTTTGTGTTTGGACCTGAAATATGAAGACCGCTTCACCCAAGTGAACTCCTCCCACCTCCCACCAGTCAGCAGGTAAGGCCCTCCATTCAAGGTGCTAGACCATGCAGATATCCCTCGCCCGACAGGTTGCCCTGGTCACCGGCGCCAGCTCCGGCATTGGCGCAGGCGCGGCCAGGGCATTGGCGGACGCCGGTGCTGCGGTGGTGCTCAACTACCACTCCAGCGCCGGCCCGGCACAAGACCTGGCCAGTGAAATCAACGCCAACGGTGGCCGCGCCATCGCCGTCGGTGCCGATGTGTCGAAGGAGCAGGACGTCGAGCGACTGTTCGCCCAGACTCTCGAAGCCTTTGGCACGCTGGACATCCTGGTGGCCAATTCCGGCCTGCAAAAAGACGCCGCCGCCGTCGACATGAGCCTGGAGGACTGGAACACGGTGATCGGCACCAACCTCACCGGCCAATTCCTCTGCGCCCGCGCCGCCCTGCGGATTTTCACCCGCCAGGGCATTCGCCAGGGCGTGTCCCGGGCCGCCGGCAAGATCATCCACATGAGTTCGGTGCACCAGCGCATTCCCTGGGCCGGCCACATCAATTACGCGGCGTCCAAGGGCGGTGTCGATCTGTTGATGCAGAGCCTGGCCCAGGAAACCAGCCACCAGCGCATCCGCATCAACAGCATCGCCCCCGGCGCCATCCGCACGGCCATCAACCGTGACGCCACCGAGGGCGAGCAGGAGCAAAAGCTGTTGGAACTGATTCCCTACGGTCGCGTCGGCGATGTGGAAGACGTCGCCAACGCCGTGGTCTGGCTGGCCTCGGACTTGTCCGATTATGTGGTGGGCACCACGCTGTTCATCGATGGCGGGATGAGCCTTTACCCGGGGTTTCGCGGCAATGGCTGATCATGACGAACCGCAAAGCCCCATCGAGAACCACGGCATAATCGGCGACATGCGCACGGCTGCGCTGGTCAATGACCGCGGCAGTGTCGACTTTTTCTGCTGGCCGGAATTCGACAGCCCATCGATCTTCTGCTCGCTGCTGGACACCCCGGAGGCAGGCATCTTCCAACTCGCGCCAGACCTGTCGAACGCCCGCCGCCAGCAAATCTACCTGCCCGACACCAACGTGCTGCAAACCCGCTGGCTGAGCGATGACGCCGTGGTGGAGGTCACCGACCTGCTGCCCATCGGCGACAGCGAGGATGATCTGCCAGTGTTGATGCGCCGGGTGCGCATGACCATCGGCAGTGCGACGTTTCGCATGCGCTGTGCGGTGCGTCACGATTATGCCCGGGCCACCACCACCGCACGCCAGGACAGTACCCACATCTGTTTCGAGGCGCCGGGGCAACCGAGCCTGCGCTTGTGCGCCGATCAGCCCATGACGCTGGACGGCAACGCGGCGGTGGCCGAGTTCACCCTGGAACAGGGCCAGAGCGCCGAGTTCCTGCTGGGCGGCATCGACGACCCGCGCCTTCAGGATGACGTCAGCGCGATATGCCTGGAGCGGACCCTGGCGTTCTGGCGCGGCTGGATCGGCCAATCCACCTATCGGGGGCGTTGGCGGGAAATCGTCAACCGCTCCGCCCTGGCGCTGAAACTGCTGACCTCGCGCAAACACGGCGCGATCCTCGCCGCCGCCACCTTCGGCCTGCCGGAAACCCGTGGCGGCGAACGCAACTGGGATTACCGCTACACCTGGATCCGCGACGCCTCGTTCACAGTCTACGCGTTCATGCGCCTGGGCTTTGTCGAAGAGGCCAACGCCTACATGCGCTGGCTGCGCGGGCGAGTCAGCGACTGCTGTGACCAACCGATCAAACTCAACATCCTCTACGGCCTGGACGGTCGGCTGGAGCTGCCGGAAACCGAGCTGTCGCACCTGAGCGGTTTTGGCAATGCGCAGCCGGTGCGCATCGGCAACCTCGCCTACCAGCAGGTGCAGTTGGACATCTTCGGCGAGCTGATGGACGCCGTGTACCTGGTCAACAAATACGGCGAAGCCATCTCCCATCAAGGCTGGAAACACACCGTCGATGTGGTCGACCAAGTGTGCAAGGTCTGGCAGGACAAGGATGTGGGTATCTGGGAAATGCGCGGCGACAAACAGCATTTTCTGCATTCGCGGCTGATGTGCTGGGTCGCCGTCGACCGCGCCATCCGCCTGGCCGAAAAACGCTCCCTGCCCGCCCCGTTCGCCCGCTGGGACGAGACCCGCCAGGCCATCTACCAGGACATCTGGACCAATTTCTGGAGCGAGGAACACCAGCATTTCGTCCAGCGCCTGGGCAGCACCGCCCTGGACGGCTCGATGCTGTTGATGCCTCTGGTGCGCTTCGTCAGCGCCCGCGATCCGCGTTGGCTCTCGACGCTCGACGCCATTGAAAAAAGCCTGGTGCGCGACGGCATGGTCTATCGCTACCGCAACGACGACAGCCCCATCGACGGCCTCAGCGGCATCGAAGGCTCCTTCGCGGCCTGCTCGTTCTGGTACGTCGAATGCCTGGCCCGCGCCGGCCGCGTGGAAAAAGCCCAGCTGGAATTCGAACAACTGCTGCGCTACGCCAACCCGCTGGGGCTGTACGCCGAAGAATTCGACAGCCACGGCTACCACCTGGGCAACACTCCGCAGGCCCTGACCCATCTGGCGCTGATCAGCGCGGCGAGCTTCCTGGACCGCAAGTTGAGCGGGGAGAAGAATCATTGGCAGCCGTGAGCTGCCCTTCAGCCTGAACGCGATCCCTGTGGCGAGGGAGCTTGCTCCCGCTCGACTGCGCAGCAGGCGCAAAAATCCTGGGGTCGCTTCGCAACCCAGCGGGAGCAAGCTCCCTCGCCACAGAGAAAGCGGTGTGCTGGCTACTGCGTTGAGTCAGCCAGTTCGATGTCATCCAACGCTCGGTTGGCCAGCAATCGGGCCAGCTCGATCAACTGCTGAATCCCCAGCGCAACATGCCGCCGGGAACCTTCCAACTCGAACCCCAGGTCACTGACCAGCGCATCGGCCGAGGCGAGGGTTTCGCTGAGGGTGGTGAGCACCGATTCGGTGTTGAGGCCGGGGACCACGGTGAAAACCTGGCCGTCCTGGGTGTCGGGTTTGGGCGGGGTGGGCGACAAGTGGATGTTCAACGCCCGGTCGGCGGCTTCGCGGAGTTTTTTTGTGTCGAGGGTGGTGTAGGTAGAGAGGTCTTCGGCGCGTGGCGGGTTGGGGGTGATCTTGACCATGATGTAAATCTCCATTCGAAAGTGGAGTTCGCCATTTCCGCGACCAAGCAGAGGGTGGCGAACTGTACGCAGGTTGGTCGACCAGGGAATGGAAACCCGGCAGGGCCCGAAGCCCTCCCACGCACAGTCAGCCATAAAGCAGACAGCCGCTCGCGCGGCACCGTGCGCCATTCTAAACCCGGGCGACCAAACCCGGTCGCTGATTTTGCAGCGACGAGCAAAGCCTATCCCCGCCCTTTCCTAACCGGCAACCGCCGCGACTCGTCAGAAAATTCCGGTTCACCTATTTTTTTGTAGGAACACCGCACCACTGTGGCGAGGGGATTTATCCCCGCTGGGCTGCGCAGCAGCCCCCTAAACAGTCAACTCAATCTGCCTGATGCACCGAAGCGCTGGTTACAGGGGCCGCTTCGCAGCCCAGCGGGGATAAATCCCCTCGCCACAAAAACTAGTTACGCCCCCCTTTCGAGTTGCCAGCCCCACAACCCTCTCCTAAGATCGATGCACTCACGGGTGCAGCGGAGCTGCCCGATAAAAACCCGACTCAAGGATCTGACATGACTCATATCAAACGCCCCATCACCACCCCACCCCGAACAGGCCTGACCCGCGAAGACCTCTGGGAAGGCCAGGACCGGGGCTTGATCAAATGCTGGGAAATCGGTCGCGAGCGCGCGGTGAAGTTTCCCGAACTGGCACAACGCTGCCTGGCCGGTGAATTGCCCGTGCTGGGCTGGAAAGGTGGCGTGAGCCGCAGCCTGAAAAAAAGCGAAAAATTCGGCTGCCTCAAATACCTCGCCCAATGGCAGGGCCTGCGCGGTGAAGACCTGGACATCGACCTGACTCAGGAGCGCACCCTGACCTGCGCCAACACGAAGATGATCGTGACCTTCACGCCGGATCGGGCCAAATACGTCAATCAGGAACCCGCCTGACTGCAACCGCGCTATACCGGAGGCCAACATGAACTTGAATCCCAAGGTCAACTTCGCAGTCACGCCGCTGTTGCGCATCGCTTACGAAGAGCATGGCCCCGCCAGCGGCGAGCCGATCATCCTGCTGCACGGTTTCCCTTACGACCCGAGAGCCTTCGATGAAGTCGCGCCCGCCTTGGCCGAGCGTGGCTACCGGGTCATCGTGCCCTACCTGCGCGGCTACGGCCCGACCCGCTTCAACAACCCGGCCATCCTGCGCTCCGGCCAACAAGCGGCGTTGGCGCAAGACCTGCTGGACCTGATGCACGCGCTTTCCATTCCCCAAGCGGCACTGTGCGGCTACGACTGGGGCGGCCGGGCGGCGTGTATCGTCGCGGCACTGTGGCCCGAGCGCGTGCGCTGCCTGGTGACCGGCGACGGCTACAACCTGCAGGACATTCCCCGTTCCACGCAGCCACTGCCCCCGGAAACCGAACATCGATTGTGGTACCAGTACTATTTTCACACGGCGCGGGGTGTCGAAGGCCTGACGCAAAACCGCCGTGAATTGTGTGAATTGCTCTGGCGCCTGTGGTCCCCCACCTGGAAGCGCGGCGCCAAACTGTATCCCCTCAGCGCCCCGTCGTTCGACAACCCGGACTTCGTCGATGTGGTGATCCATTCCTACCGCCATCGCTTCATGTACGCGCCGGGCGACCCGACGCTGGAGTGGATGGAGGAACGGCTTGCGGCACAACCGGCCATCAGCGTGCCGAGCATTTCCCTGTGCGGCGCCGATGACGGCGTGGGGCCCGCGCCGGAACACGACGAAGACGCCGGGCATTTCACAGGTTTCTATGAGCGCCGAGTGCTGGCCGGTGTTGGCCATAACATTCCCCAGGAAGCCCCCGAGGCCACGCTCAAGGCATTGCTGGATCTGCTTGAGGGCTGACGGCGAACCGCTCGCGATAGGCCTGCGGCGTTACGCCCATGGCCCGCAGGAAACTGCGGCGCAGGGTTTCTTCGCTGCCGAAGCCGCATTGCACTGCCACCCGCTTGATCGATACGGCGGTGTCGGACAACAGACGGCGAGCGGTTTCCACGCGAATCAACTCTACCGCCCGCGCCGGGGTCTGGCCGGTGTCGGCGCGGTAGTGCCGGACAAAACTGCGCTCACTCATGCCCACCTCGGCGGCCAGGCTCGACAGGCCCAGGTTACGGGTGAGGTTTTCGGCGATCCAGGCATGCAGGTCATCGAATCGACTGCCCTGTTTTTGCAGCGACAACGTCACGCTGAACTGCGATTGACCACCAGGACGCTTGAGGAACACCACCAGATGCCGGGCGACTTCCAGGGCCACCGCGCGGCCCAGATCTTCCTCGACCAGCGCCAGGGCCAGATCGATGCCAGCCGTGACCCCAGCCGAGGTCCACACCGGACCGTCGTTGATAAAGATCGGGTTGGGTTCGACCCGCAGTTGCGGATGTTGCTCGGCCAGTTGTTCGCAGCGGGTCCAGTGCGTCACCACGCGTCGTCCGTCCAGCCAACCGCTGGCGGCCAGCAGAAACGCTCCGGTGCACACCGATGCCACCCGCCGCGACCGCAGGCCGTGATCCTTGACCCAGGCCACCAGCGTCGGATCCTTCGCCGCCTCGTACACACCCCAGCCACCGGCGATCAATAGCGTATCGGTGCCTTCGCTCGGCAGCGGCTCGGCCAGCAGCGCCAAGCCCGCCGAGGACATCACCGCCCCGCCCCCCACGGCGATGACCGTCGGCGCGTAGGGCAATGGCAGGCCTTGCTGGCGGGCCAGGTCGTTGGCCGAGGCAAACACCTGCAAGGGCCCGGTGACATCCAGCACTTGCACGTTGGCGAAGGCCAGGACATGCACGGTTTTCGGTGGGTTGGGCATATTGGCGTGATTCGTGGGTTTATTGGCGTATACGCCAGAGCCTACGGATCTAAAGTAAAACCGTCCACCCCTCGGGCAATCATCCACAGGAGAACGCGACATGACGTTGCAGATCGGTTTGCTGTTATTCCCTCAAGTCCAGCAGTTGGACCTGACCGGCCCTTACGACGTGCTGGCCTCGTTGCCAGACGTGAAGGTCCACCTGATCTGGAAGGACCTGGCCCCGGTCACCGCCAGCACCGGGCTGGTGTTGTTGCCCACCACCACGTTCGAGAACTGCCCGAAGCTCGACGTGATCTGCGTTCCTGGTGGAACCGGCGTCGGCCCCCTGATGGAAGACGAGCAGACGCTGGCCTTCATCAAGCGGCAAGCCGCCGAGGCGAAATACATCACCTCGGTGTGCACCGGCTCGCTGGTGCTCGGTGCGGCGGGTCTGTTGCGGGGCAAGCGCGCCACCACCCATTGGGCCTATCACAGCCTGCTGCAAACCCTGGGCGCGACGCCGGTCAAGGACCGCGTGGTCCGCGATGGCAATCTGTTCACTGGTGGCGGCATTACCGCCGGGATCGATTTTGCCTTGACCCTGGCGGCCGAACTGTTCGACCAGGACACCGCGGAACTGGTCCAACTGCAACTCGAATACGCCCCTGCCCCGCCGTTCAACGCCGGCAGCCCGGACACCGCGCCGACGCGCGTGCTGGAAGAAGCAAACCGGCGTGCGGCCGAGTCGTTCCGGGTACGCTCGCAAATCACCCAACGTGCTGCGGCGCGGTTGGAACGGGCGTAACGATGGACCTCCGCCAGGCATGAACGGCTGACTGGAGACAGGATTAAATCTGTGGCGAGGGAATAAATCCCCTCACCACAACGGTCAGGTGCCAACCTTGGGTTCATCACTCATCCTGGCGATACAACACCATCCCCGCGTGATACAGCACGCCCTCACGAAAATCCCCATCGGCGGTGAAGCCCGTATCGTCGTGGTATTCGATATGGTCGTCCTGCAGCCAGTAATCGCCCTGGTAAGCGCTTTCCCGCAAACCTCGCGCTTCGTCATAGCGCCCTCCCGGCAGCAGCCGATGGCGAATCACGCCATCAGCCGTCACCCACAGGCCGACAAATTTGTCCTGGTCTCCAAAGGCCTTTCTCATGGGATATCTCCTGTTGGGTAAACCTGGGGTCAGAACGGGCTGGCGGTGGGTCGCACGATCAGTTCGCTGACGTCCACGTCCGCCGGTTGTTCGATGGCGTAGGCGATTGCCCGGGCGATGGCTTCGGCCGGAATGGAGATCTTGCGGAACTCGCGCATTTCGGCACGTCCACCTTCATCGGAAATGCTCTCGGCCAGTTCCGACTCGGTCACGCCAGGGGAAATCACCGTTACGCGCACATCCCCCCCGACTTCCTGGCGCAAGCCCTCGGAAATCGCTCGCACGGCAAACTTGGTGGCGCAATACACGGCGGCAGTCGGGCTGACGGCATAGGCACCGATGGACGCGATGTTGATGAACTGGCCGCTGCGCTGGCGCTGCATCAGCGGCAAGCCGGCAGCGATGCCGTGAAGCACGCCACGGATGTTGACGTCGATCATGCGGTCCCACTCCTCGACTTTCAGAGCTTCGAGCTTGGAGAGCGGCATGACCCCGGCGTTGTTGATGATCACATCGACACGACCGAACCGCTCGACAGCAAAGTCGATCAGGTTCTGGACGTCATCGCGACGGGTCACGTCCACGGCTTTGCAGACCGCTTGCTGGCCGGCGGTTTCGAGTTCGTGTACCAGTGTTTGCAAACGATCGATGCGCCGGGCGCCCAGCACGACACGAGCACCGCGAGCCGCGAGCAGCCGCGCCGTTGCTTCACCGATCCCGCTGCTGGCACCCGTGATGACCACTACTTTGTTTTGAATATCGGACATGATGGTTTCCTCGTCTGGATGTGTTGGCCCCCGGTGGGAGCGTTTTGACAGGTCCAGATTAGGGAATCGACCCTGGCCCGGGTTAGCCGGATCCTCCTGCGCACTTGCACGATCCTGTAGCGATAAAACCGACTCTGGCCGACAGCCGCGCAATCGGTTTTACTAGCGCGGTCCACTTATTTGGTCTGGGAGATTGATCGGCATGTCGGTATCCACGTCCATCCACATAGCGCCAGACGACGGCGTCAGCCAGCGCCGCGCTGAACTGGCGAGCTTGATGAAGCGCTTTGCGCCGGAGTTCGGCGTCCACCCCACGGCCATCGAGGCCTTGCACCTGATCCGCAGCGACCAGCCAACCGAGGCACTGCACACCGTGCACAAGCCTGGTTTGTGCGTGATCATCGAGGGGCGCAAGGAAGTGCGCCTGGCGGACGAATGCTACGTGTATGACCCGCTCAACTACCTAGTTGTCTCGGTGACCCTGCCGTTGGCTGGCCAGGTGATTGAAGCCAGTCCCGAGCGTCCCTACCTGTGCATCCGCCTCGACATCGATCCGGCACAGATCTGCCGCCTGATCGCCGACGCCAGCCCTATCGGCGTGCCGCCCGAAAGAAGCGGACGTGGATTGTTCCTGGACCGCATCGATGCGCCATTACTCGACGCGATGCTGCGTTTACTGCGGCTGTTGGACAGCCCGGACGATATCGCCACCCTCGCGCCATTGGCCCAGCAGGAGATTTTCTACCGGCTGCTGCGTGGTTCCCAAGGCCAGCGCTTGCACGAAATCGCCATTCCCGACACTCAGACCCATCGCATCAGCCGCGCCATCGAGTGGCTCAATACCCATTACGCCGAGCCGCTGAGCATCGACAGCCTGGCACAAATGATCAATCTCAGCCCTTCGGCCCTGCATCACCGCTTCAAAGCCGTGACCGCCATGAGCCCGCTGCAATACCAGAAACAGCTGCGCCTGCAGGAAGCCCGACGGTTGTTGTTGGCGGAGAACAGCGACGTTTCGTCAATTGGCTACAAGATGGGGTATGAAAGCCCTTCGCAGTTCAGTCGTGAATACAGTCGTCTATTTGGCGCCTCGCCGAGCAAGGACATCGCTCGTTTGCGCGCCCAGGCGCTGCAAGCCAGTAGCGCCTGATCCTGCTCACAAACAGGATCAGGCAAAACCAGGACAGTATCCGTCTAACGCCCGCCCCTTCCTCGCCCCTAATCTGAACCCATGCAGCAAGACAACCGTCACCGCTGCAACGGGTTCAGCAGATCGCGATATCTGAACGACCCGGCACTCGACCCTTGATATGACCGGAGTCTTTACCATGAAAACGTTCAACACTTTGATCGCCGTTACCGCCTTCGCCCTGAGCGCCAGTGCGTTCGCCTTGCCGAGCCAGCAACAAGACCGTTTCTTTACCCAAGTTAGCGACTACCAGCAGCCTGTGGCCGCTGATGGTGCCGATCGGACGCCTGGGGGGCAGACCTTGACGGCCGATGGCGCGGACCGCACGCCTGGCGGCCAAACCTTGGCGGCCGATGGCGCAGACCGGACACCTGGCGGCCAAACCTTGGCGGCCGACGGCGCGGACCGGACACCTGGCGGCCAAACCTTGGCGGCCGATGGCGCGGACCGGACACCTGGCGGCCAAACCTTGGCGGCCGATGGTTCCGACCGCATCATGGCCCGGCGCCTGGCATGATCAGCTCACTTTTTCACAGACGAAAAAAAAACCCGCCTAGGCGGGTTTTTTGAGGACCAATTTGACTCCCTGTCCGGCATTCCATGCCTGGTCCAATCATCCATGACCCTGAGCACTCCCTGTACCCAGTGGATGGACACAGATTAGGCCCACCGGAGTTTCTGGAAAAGACGAGAAAGCAGCAACAGCGTGTAAGCGTTTCGCTATAGGAACCTTTCCAGACTTTTTTGTGGGCGAAAAAAAACCCGCCGAAGCGGGTTTTTCCAAGACCATTACGACTCCCTGTCGATAGCTTTCCTTGCAAGGTCGATCGTCCCTGATCCTGAGCACTTCCTGTGCTTCAGTGGATGAGTCCAGATTACGCCTCGGATCCAAAATGAAATAGACGACATAGCTACCATCTCGTGTAAGACATTCGCTATACCAGTCCCTCCGAAAACCCTTAGTCCTATCAGCAGGCCAGGATCAAGACTTGCTCAGGAAGGCTTCAATATTGGCCATCTGCTCGTCCCAGCCACGGCTGTCCATGCGAAAAGCCTTGAGCCGACGGGCCTCAGGGATATTGTTGAAGCCCGACTCCACGACTTTGAGCAAGGTACCGCCATCCATGTCCTCGAGTTCGAATTGCACCCGGGTTTCAGACTCCTGGGAATAATCCACCTGCGGCTCGACAGCGTAAGGATGCCAGCGAAACGAGAACACACGCTCTGGCTCCACCCGCTCCACCGCCACGTCCCAGATGAGGTGCTCGTAACCTGGGTAAGTGATTTGCCCCTGGGTACGCTCACCTGCCACAAACCGTTTCCCCTCAAGGGCGACACCGAACCATTGGCCGAAGGCTTCGGCATTGGCCAGGGCTCGCCAGACTTGAGAGCGCGGAGCCTTGAGCAGGATCTTTCTTTCAATGCGATCGGATGAATGCATGAGTCACCTCTGTGTTTCAACAGTAGGCTTGTAAGACCACGAGGCCAACCGGAAAGTTGTATCAGACTCTTGTTTAGCACTCGCTACCTTTAAAACTGCATAGGCGATGTAAACTCCCACGGCGTACCCCTCAAGGAGAGACCGAACATGTCCCCACGCTTGCTTATGGCCTTGATGCCGCTGCTTTTCTTCACTGTTGCCCAGGCCGACGACTGCGCCAACGCCACCACTCAAGGCGAAATGAACCAATGCGCAGCCAAAGAGAATAAGGCCGCCGACAACGAGCTGAACAGCTTGTACAAGCAGATCACAGCACGCTTGAAGGACAATCCCGAGGCCAAGCAAATGCTGGTCAAGGCCCAGCGTGCCTGGATAGGCTTCCGTGACGCCGAATGCAATTTTTCCGCCTCTGGGGTCGAGGGCGGCAGCGTGTATCCACTGATCTACAACAATTGCATCACGACCCAGACCAAAGCCCGGGTCGAAGCATTCAAGACCTATCTCAAGTGCAAGGAAGGGGATCTGAGCTGTCCAGTACCCGAGGCTTAAGGGCCACGATGTAAAAAAGGATGGCCCCACAGGTCATCCTTTTTTGGCCAAGCTTTTTCTTGCAGGCAAAACAAAACCCCTACCTGCGTCAGCAGATAGGGGTTTCGGAATTTAATCTTGACGATGACCTACTCTCACATGGGGAAACCCCACACTACCATCGGCGATGCATCGTTTCACTTCTGAGTTCGGGATGGGATCAGGTGGTTCCAATGCTCTATGGTC